>Ga0210392_10000043_pt1 | contig 121797 bp, 94 predicted proteins | sample IncBWC30OmetaG_FD_161057 | JGI IMG/M metagenome (GOLD analysis project Ga0210392, IMG submission 161057) | Forest soil microbial communities from Barre Woods Harvard Forest LTER site, Petersham, Massachusetts, United States - Inc-BW-C-30-O ... | reverse complement strand
ACCGCCTCCCTCTGCGCCGGCGCCAACCCCGCCATCAACCGTACCCGGTCCTTCCCCTTCACCGCCTCCCGAAACCCCAGCATCTCCTCCGGCGTCATCGCCACCAGCCGCCCAAACCTCTCCTCCGCCCCCAACCCCAACACCCCCTCCACCTCCGCCCCCGACATGGCTAGCGCTCCTGCCGGAACTTCCGCCGCCCCCGTCCCCGTCCCCGGCGACATGAGGGGTGCCCCATGTCTCGCATCTGAGACATGGGTTCCCACTGGACCCACGAGTGTCCCATTCATGGCAGCTTTACTGTCATCGGCCGTACCAACCACCGAGCCCTGCGTTCCACCAACCACCAAATTCTTATTCTCAATCTTCTCCTGATAAACCGCCTCGCTATCCGCGTAAATCGCCCGCTCCACCGGATCGCCCGGTACAGATCCCCCCTGCCTCCCCCTCTGCCGAATCATCTGCCGCGACGGAAACCTCTCCTTCAGCTCCCCCTCCGACAACCCCATCGCCGGGAACTGCGCCATCTCCGCCCCAAACTCCGAATCATCCACCCGCTCCGGGTGCAGCTGCCCCTCAAACCACCGCTGCAACCCCACCGCCTCGACCGCCGCCACGTCCCCCGGCCTCGGTCCAAACGTGAACCGGTTCAGCGCCTGCAATACCCTCTCCTGTTCCGTCAGCGGCTTCGCATGTCTCTCCACCGGAAGCCCCGCCCCCTGCTGCGCCTCCACCCCCGGCGGCAAGCCCATCAACCCGCACAGCACTCCCACAACAGCCGCCTGCCCCCAAATCCTCCCCACCCGACATATCGTCTCAACTCGCCTCATCCCAGGTCTCCGCTCAGCCGGCACAGACACTCTCACCCGTACCCAACCCTGACTTGAACCCGCCGCAGCTCCCCGAAGTTGCGACCAACTTTCCGATCAGAAACCGCTCAGCGCAAGCAGAATGACCGAGCAGCCGCCTCTCCAACATAACTATCTTTCAGATACATATACTTCAGATAGGCCCATGTACTCTTTGCGCAACCCCGCCCCGCGCACCCCAAAACCGCGCTAAACCCGCAGCTAATACGCCGCTAACTCGCTCATGGCCTTGAACAAATGCTCCACCTGCGGCAGAATCTCATTCTCCAGCAGCGGCTGATACCCCACAAACGTATCCATGGCCCCTACCCTCCGCACCGGCGCATCCAGGTCGTCAAACAGCTCGTCCCCGATCCGCGCAGCGATCTCCGCCCCATACCCCCAGCTCTTCATATCCTCATGCGCCACGATCACCTTGCTCGTCTTCTTCACCGACGCAGCAATCGCCTCCCAGTCATAAGGGCTCAAACTCCGCAGATCGATCAGCTCCACACTCACCCCCCGCTCCCGCTCCATCCGCCGCGCTGCCTCGAGCGCCCGCGGCACCACCGCCCCATACGTAATCACCGTCAGGTCCTTCCCCGGCTTCACCACCGCAGCCTTCCCAAACGGGATCATGAACTCCGGCCCCGGATACGCCCCCCTTCCAAACACCGAGCGATACAGATTCTTATGCTCCAGGAACAGCACCGGATCATCGCACCGGATCGCCGTCCGCAACAGCCCAATCGCATCCAGCGCATTCGACGGCATCACAATCCGCACCCCCGGCGTATGCGTAAAGATGCTCTCCCCCGACTGCGAGTGATAAATCGACCCGCCCGTCAGATACCCACCCGCCGGAACCCGCATCACCAGCGGGCAGCTGAACTGCCCGTTCGACCGCCACCGCATCAACGCTAGCTCGTTGCGCATCTGGTGCATAGCAGGCCATATGTAATCAAAGAATTGAATCTCCACCACCGGCTTCATCCCCCGCACCGCCATCCCAATCGCCCGCCCGGTAATGTTCGCCTCCGCCAGCGGAGAGTTCCACACCCGCTCCTTCCCAAACTCCTTCTGCAGCCCGTGCGTGACCTTGAACACCCCGCCTTTGCCCTTGAACTTCCCGTCCTTCAGCCCCTCATCCCGGGTCGCATCCGCGACATCCTCGCCAAACACCACGATCCGCTCATCCCGCCGCATCTCGTCCCGCAGGCAGTGGTTGATCAGGTCCAGCATGGTGTGCTCTGCCGTATCCGCGGTCGGCTGCACCGGCGTGTCAAACACCTCGCTCGTCGGCCTCAGCTCCTCCGAATACACATGCTTCAGAATCGACTCCGGCTGCGCCAGCACCGCCGCCAGCGCCCGATCCGTAGCCCGCTGCACCTCGTCGTCCACCGCGCGCTCCAGCCGGTTGATCCCCTCGGCATCCAGGATCCCCTCTCTCAGCAGCCACATCTGCATCCGCGAGATCGGATCCCGCAGCGCATCCGCCTGGATCTCCTCCGCGCTCCGATAGTTTGTCTCATCATCCGACTGCGAGTGAGAGTAAGGCCGCACCACATGCCCATGCACCACCGCCGGCCCGTTGCCTGCCCTGCAGTACGCCACGGCCTCCACCATCGCCGCATAGCTCGCCACCGCGTCCGTCCCGTCGACCTCCGCAAAGTGGAAGTTCGGAAAGTTCGCAATCAGCCGCGAGATATTTCCCCCCGGCGTATTCACCTCCACCGGCGTAGAAATCGCGTACCCGTTGTCTTCGATCACATACAACACCGGCAGCTTCTCATTCGACGCCGTATTCAGCGACTCCCAAAACTCTCCCTGGCTCGTCGACCCCTCCCCGATCGACACATACGCCACCTCATCGCCATGAAACGTCACCTCATCGAACGCGCGATAGTCCACCACCCCATCCGCCGGCTTCTTCGCCGCCTCCGGATGCCGCGAATAGTACCGCCCCGCCTCCGCACACCCCACCGCATGCAAACACTGCGTAGCTGTAGACGACGAAGGGCTAACAATATTCAGCCGCTTGCTCGTCCAGTGCGACGGCATCTGCCGACCCCCGCTAGCCGTATCCTCGGCCGCACCCACCGCCTGCAGCAGCTGCTCCTCCACCGTATTCCCCAGCGCCAGGCAGATCGCCCGATCGCGATAGTACGGGAAAAACCAGTCATACCCTGGCTTCAACGCCATGCCCGCCGCCACCAGCAGCGCCTCATGCCCCGCGCACGATATCTGGAAAAAAATCTTCTGCTGCTTCTTCAGCTGAATCTCGCGGTCATCGGTCCGCCGCGAAAGATACATCAGCCGATAAAACTCAATCAGCTGCTCCCGGCTAAGCCCGGCATTCTTCGCCACCGCCCCCGCCTTCTCCCCCGTCAGCTCAGGAACACGCACCGCAGTCTTCCCATTAGAACCATGCCGTTGACCCACAGTTTCGTCTCCCTTCGCGACCCCACAGGATTCTACTCATTTCACCTCTACCAGAGTAGACCCGCTTTCCACATCCCCTCCACCCCTAGCCGGAAACCGGACACCGTATCCACCCTCCCCCTGCATCCCACCTCCAAAGCCGTCCTCTATCCTTCTATTGGACGGCATCCAGCTTCCCAAGGACCAAGACCCCATGGCGTTTTTTGCACCCGATCCACACCTCACCACCAACGTTGCCCACGATGAACGTCTCATCGAACACCTCGAACGAGTCTGGCGCGCCGAACTCACCAACTTCGTTCAGGACGGCGTCCCCAAGATCGTCTTCGCCCTGATCCTCGCCTTCATCTTTCAGTCCACCATCAGCTTCTTCGTCAACCGCCTCAACAACCGCGCCGACCGCCTGGTCGGCAACGCTCAGCGCGCCGCCCAGCTCCGCACCATGGCCTCCATCCTCCGAGCCACCTCCTTCGGCATCACCGGCTTCTATCTCCTCACCCAGATCCTCGCCGCCCTCGGCGTCTCTCTCGGACCCTTCATCGCCTCCGCCGGCGTCATCGGCCTCGGCATCTCCTTTGGAGCCCAGTCCATCTTCAAAGACATGCTCACCGGCATCTTCATCCTCATCGAAAACCAATACTCCGTCGGCGACACCATCCGCATCGCCGGCCTCACCGGCATCGTCGAAGGCCTCTCGCTCCGCGTCACCAGGCTGCGGGACGGCGACGGCACTGTCTACATTGTCCCCAACTCCCAGATCACCACCGTCTCCAACCTCTCCCGCGACTTCGCCGTCGGCACCCTCAACATCTCCGTCGACGCCCGCGAAGATCCCGACCGCGTCATGTCCGTCCTCAAAGCCCTCGCCGTCCAGGTCCGCAAGGACGAAGCCTTCAAAGACATCGTCATCTCCGACCCCAACATCCTCGGCGTCGACAAGATCAGCGGCTACGAAGTCGTCTACCCCATCAACGTCCGCGTCATGGTCAACCAGCGCGACGGCGTCATGCGCGAGCTCCGCCGCCGCGTCCTCATGGCCTTCAACAAAGAAAAGATCGCCTTCGGCTCCTCCAACAGCACCATGATCGTGCAAAGCCCCGCGCCCGACCCGCACGTCCCCACAACCGAATCCCCCCAGCCCGCCTCCAACCAACCCTCCCCCAGCCCCGCCTCCCCCAACGCCACCACCTGAGCAAGCGCGTTTCCTCCACCTCGATCGGTTGTCGACCAGGGCTGCACCACCTCATCCACGCGCAACCCCGCGCGCCTTTGCGATCGCTAGAATTTGTAACCGAAACCAATCGACGCGATAGGGTAAAACCGCAACGGCGAAAGGTCGTCCCGGTACTTGCTCTTTTGCGCGGCAAGGTCTTGCTGAAACGTCGGATTGTTTTGAACGTCCTGGCAGGCGGTGCCAAACTCATTGCAGGTAGATCCGGTGAACCCGAGGTCCACGTTCGGATACCCCACGTAGATAAAGCCCAGTTCAATGGGAACGCTGAAGTGCTTGTTCGCTTTTCTGGGGACAATGTTTCCCCAGCCAATGCCGAACTGGGGACCTGCTTTGGCGCCCAGGCGAAGGCTCGCAGAAGCGTGCAACGGATCCGTCGCGCTGCTGTAATAGGTGGTGCCGTTCAGCGTGAAGCTCTCGTTGGGATTGAGGGCGGCGTTGCCAGTCAGCTCATTGCCGTTATACGCGACCACTCCCGCACTCAGGCGGAAGCCGCCGCCGAACGGGAACCAGTCGAGGCTCAGCGCTCCCGCGGCCAGTTGGATATCGCCGCCGTACGTGACGTAGTTCTCCGTGATGCTGGTGTTGTACTTGAAGTACGATCCAGTGCCGCGCAAATTGAACTTCCGTGCCAGCGGGGTTGCAATGTCAACTCCAATACCGCCCGTACCGATCTTTACGTCGATTCCGACAGCCGAAAACGCCTTCGTCGCGGTTTCGGGAGCCGCCTCCTTGCCGCCCGACGTGGCGGCCGTTGCCGTCGTCGCGGAGGAAAGGTCCGGTGTTGCCGAGGTAGAAGAGGACTCCGAAACCGCTGCAGGAGTAACCAGCGCTACGAGATCGATGGTGGACGCCGTCTGTGCAAAGAGCGGGTGGGCCAGTAACACACAAAGAACCAGGAACGCTGAACGATACGACCGATTGAAGTTCACGAATATCCGATCTGTGCATCTTTTTTGAAAAAGACCACGAGGAACATGCCGGTGCCGCGAACGAAAACGACAACCTGCCACGGACAGAATTGCCCGTTGACCTGGAAACCCAGCCCGAGCTGCTCGCAACCCTGCGGCAGGTTTTGGGCGCCCATGCCCATGAATCGCGAAGTTTCCTGTTTGTTCCTGTGGTCAGTTTAGGCACACGGCGCGCGCCTCGGTACTGGCAAAACTAACAGTAGAGCGGAGATCGTGAGCGAAAGCCTGGCGAGTCTCCCGAGCACCGTGGCGCAACGTTGCTACCTTCGCGCCCTTTGCGTCAAAGCCCTTGCCGTTGCCTTTGCCTGTCTCACCGGAGTAGCAGAGGCCTTCACGCCCGTGAATTACGAGCCCGAGAAAGACGCGCTCTAGCCCCGGCGCACTTCAACGATTCAACGCCGTCAGCAACTCCCCCGCCGTCTCCACCGGCGGCAGACACGTATTCCCGCGGCAGACCACCGCCACACTCCCCTCACCCACCGGCAAAAACGGCAACGTCTCCGCCAGCGCCGGAGGCAAACGATCCAGCTGCCCCCTCCGCAACCGCACCACACTCTTGTTCACCGAGTACTTCGCCATCGCCGTCGCCGCCAGGATCTCCGCGACATCATCATTCCCAATCACGCACACCTGCACTGGCCCCGCCACCGCCCGCCGCAGCGCCAGCCCATAACTCGCCGCATACAACCCAAAGTGCTCCACCACACCCGCAAACGTCTCCAGCGTCTCCTGCGCGCGCGTCTCATACACAGCCTCACCCGTCAGCGCACTCAACCTCAACAGCACCGCAGCCGCAACAGCATTTCCCGCCGGCGTAGGAGAATCCTGCAACGGCTTCCGCCGCGCACTCAACGCCCCAATCGCCGCAGCATCCTTCTCCGTATCGAAGAACCCGCCGCCCACCGCATCATAGAACCGCCCCAGCATCGCATCCGCAATCGCCTTGCCCGCGGCGTAGTGCGCGAACTCCCCCGTAGCCTCCCACGCATCCAGGCACGCCGCCGCCACAAACGCATAATCTTCCAGCACTCCAGGAATCCGCGCCGCCGCCACCCCCTCGCCATACGCCACCACATGCGCCAGCCCAGCCTCTGCACTCCACACCGACCCCAGCACCCGCTCCAGCGACTTCAGCGCAAAACTCACCGGCTCCGACAACCCCAGCGCCCGCCCCGCCGCCAGGTATGCCGAAATGCACATCCCATTCCACCCCGTATACACCGTCTTATCCACGTAAGGAGTCTTCCGCAGCAACCGCGCCGCATACATCTTCTCTTTCACAGTCTGAATCCGGGTGCCCCATTCATGAACGGCCTCATCGTTCATGAGTGGGCCGCCACTGCTTCCAGAGGATGACGGCCGCAAAACATTCTTCTGCGGATTATGGTGCATATCCCCCACCACCCCCAGCTGAAAATACTTCTCGGCAACCGCAAACTCTTCCGCGCTCAACACGGCCTTCGCCTCATCGCGAGTCCAGGTAAAGTAGTCGCCATCATCATCCAGCGAATCATCCGCATCCTGCGACGCATAGAACCCACCCAGCTCCCGATCGCTCAGCCACTCATCCATCCAGCGCAGAACATCCTTCGCCACCCGCGCAAACTCCGGCTCCACAAAACTCTGAAACGCGTGCGCGTAATTCTTCAGCAGCTCGCTATTGTCGTACGCCATCTTCTCGAAGTGCGGCACCACCCATCGCTCGTCCACCGAGTAGCGATGGAACCCTCCCGCCAGCTGGTCATAAATCCCCCCCGCCGCCATCTTCTCCAGCGTCACCTCCGCCACAAGCTTCGCCCGCCCCGCCTCGTCCCCACCACGTCCCGCCGCGTCAATCAATAAATCCAGCGCCCCCGGATGCGGAAACTTCGGCTGCGATCCAAACCCCCCATTCCGCTCATCAAACTGCTTCACAATCGAATCCAGCATCTTCTCCAGCAGCGGCTCCCCCGGATTGCCAGCCCTCCCCGAGAAACTTTCGTTATGCTCAATCGCCTGCATCACACTTCCCGCAGACTCCTCCACCTCCTCCCGCCGATTCGCAAACGCCTCCGCCATCGTCACCAGCACCCGCTGAAAGCTAGGCCGCCCATACCGCTCATCCGGCGGAAAATAAGTCCCCCCAAAATAAGGCTTCCCATCCGGAGTAAGAAACGCCGTCAGCGGCCACCCTCCCTGCCCACTGATCGCAGCCACCGCCGACTGATACCGCGTATCCACATCCGGCCGCTCATCACGATCCACCTTCACCGCAACGAAATTCTTATTGATCACCTCAGCAGTCGCCGGATTCTCATAGCTCTCACGATCCATCACATGACACCAGTGACACCACACCGCACCAATATCCAGCAGCACCGGCTTATTCTCCCGCCGCGCCTTCTCGAACGCCGCCGCCCCCCACTCATTCCACTCAATCGGCTGATGCTGCGCCGACCGCAAATAAGCCGACGCCGCCCGGCTCAAAGAATTCAACGACCCCTCATCCTTCAACGACTCATCACTCATCCCACCAGTCTAAATTCCCAGCCCTGCCCCCACAAAAAAGAAGCGCCCCGCCGCAGCGAAGCGCCTCCAACTGAGAACTGACAACTAACAACTGAGAACCGCCCTACTTCACCGCAGTCGGATACCACCCCTCCAAATCCGCATGCATCTCCTTCAGCGCATCCACATTCAGATACACCATGTGCCCCGCGGGATAATACCCAAACGACACATTCGCCCCAATCGCCGGCGGCAGCATCATCTGCGCGATATCGTGCTCAGTCCCAAAGAATGGCGTCGCCAGGTCAAACCACCCATTCGCCGAAAACACCTTCAGGTGCGGATTCTTCCGCATCGCATCGCCCAGGTCAATCACCGTATCCGGCTGCAACTGCTGTCCGCGCCCGCCGCCACCACCACCACCGCCCGACGCCCGATGCTTCCAATCCCAGTTCTCATTAATCCCCGGCCCCGACAGGTTATACGTCTCCGCATCCGTATACTTCAGCTCGTTGAACAGGTAATGATGGAACGCCCCAACGAACACGCCCGAGATCCCCGTATCCGAAGGATCGAACCCCGGATTCTCTCCCGCCGCATCTACATCGAACGCCTGAAACCGCGCATCGTACCGCCCCAGGATCTGATCATCCCCGCGGAACAACTCTTTCCGAAACCGTGTCGCCGACACCCTCAGCTTCGCGTCCTTCACATACTCCACACTCAGCCCCGTAAACGCGGCCACCTGCTTTGCGATTGCCTCAAATTCGTCAGCGGATAAACGATCTCCCTGCTCCAGCGCCGCCGCATACGGCCCGCGCGAGAACTCTCTTGCCTTCTGAACAAACTCCTTCATCGTGCCCGTATGCGGCACCTTGTTGTAGTACCACGCAATGGCCGCATAGCTCGGCAGATACGTCTTCGCCTCCGTGTCATACCCCGGATCGCGCACCGCATAATTCAAGATCGACGACAGCAGCACCACCCCGTTGAACTCGATCCCGTCGTTATTCAATGCCGCCACCAGCGCCGCCGACCGTGGCGTCCCATAGCTCTCGCCAAACAAAAACTTCGGCGAGTTCCACCGATTATTAATCGTGATGTACCGCGTAATAAACTTCTCAAACGCCTTCACATCCTGGTCCACACCCGCAAAGTCCTTCGCCGTCCCCTTACCCGCCGCACGCGAAAACCCCGTCATCGGCGCGTCCACGAAAACCAAATCCGTCTTATCCAACAGACTGTACTGATTCGGCACAACGCCAAACGGCGCCGGCCCCGTAGCCTTCGGGCTCTCCGTCACCACCCGCACCGGCCCCACCGACCCCATGTGCAGCCACAAGCTCGCCGACCCCGGCCCGCCGTTATACAAAAACGTCACCGGCCGCGACCCCGCCGCCACACCATCCTCGGTGTACGCGACATAAAACATCACGCCAATCACCTTCTCCTCATCGTCCTTAATCTGCAGCGTCCCGGCAGTCGCCGTGTAATGCACCGGCCGCGCCCCCGCCGTCCAGTCATGCTTTGTCTCGACTTTCGTCTCCGCCGGAATCGGCAGCGCCGCATCCTTCTTCGCCTCCGGCTCGGCAGCCGCAGTGCTCTCGGCTGCAGGCTCACCTGGCCGCCGCGGCGTCCGCGTCTCCTGCCCAAACGCCATCGTTGCCGTCAACACCAACGCCGAAACCGCCGCCCATTGCCGCACAACGCGAAACTGCCTGCCTGCCACAAAACTTCCTGCCGTAGCGTTCAAGGTCTTCCTCCGAAGCAAAACAACTGCCAGCTGCTCTTGCCTCAATAAGTTTGATTTCCGATGGTAAGAGCATAGACGAACCACCCTCACCCCAAGTCTCCGCCCCCCACTTAAAAATCTCCGGGGCCCCTGCCTTTGCCTTTCTGGCTGTCATCCCGCAGGGATCTGCTTCACCCTTTGCTCTTGCTGTTGCCCGTTTTTCGCCGTCATCCTGAACGCAGTGAAGGACACCTGTATTTGTTCTTGCTGTTGCCTTTGCCTTTGCCTTTCTGGCTGTCATCCCGCAGGGATCTGCTTCTGCCTTTCCCTTTGCCCTTACCCTTATCCCAGCCGTACCAAATGCCCCACCACCCCACACCCCCAAATCATTTCCCTTCCCACCGCACCGCCCGGATGATACAAAGTCGCTGAAACCACACGGAGGCCCTCATGCGTCCCATCCGTCTCTACTGGCCCGCCCTCGTCGTCGCGATGCTCGTATCTTTCCTCTTCGAAGCCGGCTGGTTCAGCTTCTTCCTCAAGCCCTGGCTCGCCGGCATCGACCGCACCATGGACTGGCTCATGAGCCAACCCCACATCACGCCCCCCATCCAATATGCCGTCGCCCTCCTTTGCTCCTTCGTCACTGCAGCAGTCCTCTCGGTCTGCATCCAGGCCTCCGGCGAACAAACCCTCTTGCGCGGCATCAAGGTAGGCGCAGTCCTCTGGCTGGGCTTCATCGCCACCACCTTCGCCAAGGACTACATCTTCGAAATCCGCCCTCTCTCCCTCTACGCCATTAACGCCGGTTACGGCCTCTGCGACCTCATCCTCATGGGAGCCATCGTCGGCGCCTGGAAGGGCAAACCCAAAGCCTGAACCCGGATCGCTCACACAGGCGCCGTACGCGAAGGACCCGGGTGCCCCATATCTCGATTCTGAGATGTGGGCATCGCGCAAAGCGCGACCGCTCCCGCCCATCTTCAGACTCCCACAACCTCATGCCCTCGCCATCCCCGCGGCGCCAAAATAAATCTCCCGAACGACCCCCAAAAACAGCCCAAAATCCGCATGTCAACCCCCCACCACCCCTCCAAACCCACAAACCCCCCGTCCCCATTGCCGATTTCCATTTCCAGACATTGGCATAGTTACCCCCACCCACCCGCTACAATTGAATTAGCCCCTCCCACACCAAAGCCCCACCCCAACAGCGCGCCCGCAGCAGACCGCGCCAACGGCCCGACATCATCACAGCCTGGGACGAAGGCCTGGGTCAACATCGCCCCTGGAACGCAGGGCCAACGGCCCGACACCATCACAGCCTGGGACGAAGCCCTGGGTCAACATCGCCCATGGAACGCAGGGCCAACGGCCCGACATCATCACAGCCTGGGCCGAAGGCCCAGGTCAACGCCCCCAGCATCCGAGGGCTGAAGGCCCGATCTATAACCGGCGGGTCATAGGCCCCCACCCGCTCAACCCATAACCTCAATGAACTGGAGACTTTCCCCATAACCCCAATCCTTGCCCTACTTTACCGTAGCTCCAATGGTTGCCATACTTTGCACTAACCCGCCTGTTTGCTCTACTTTACAGCCAAAGTATCCCCTCACAGGGGGGATACTTTGGTCCGTAAGCCGCTTCCCATCAAAGACTTGCGAACCAAGTATGACTTAGGGGGGAGGGGGGTACCCCCTCATCTACCGCCGCCGACTTCCACCGACGCGCGGCAAACAATATGCGAACATAGCCTCAGCAATGCCCACGCTTCAGCCAACCGAGACCCTCTCCGAGCTCCTCCACCGCGTCTTCGGTCACGGCGACTTCCGCGCCCACCAGCAAGTGGTCTGCGAGGCCGCCGCCGCAGGTCGCGACGTCCTCCTCGTCATGCCCACCGGAGCCGGCAAGAGTCTCTGTTACCAGCTCCCCGCCCTCGCCCGCGGCGGAACGGCACTGGTTATCAGCCCGCTCATCGCCCTCATGGACGACCAGGCCGCCAAGCTCTCCGCCCTCGGCCTCCGCGTCGCCCGCGTCCACTCCGGCCTCGACCGCGAAGCCTCTCGCCAGGCCTGTCGCGACTACCTTGCCGGCGACCTCGATTTTCTCTTCATCGCTCCCGAGCGCATGCGCGTCCCGGGCTTCCCCGAGATGCTAGCCAGGCGCAAACCAGTCCTCGTCGCCATCGACGAAGCCCATTGCATCAGCGCCTGGGGTCACGACTTCCGCCCCGACTACCGCACGCTCGGCCAATACCTCCCAGCCCTGCGCCCAGCACCCATCATCGCCCTGACGGCGACCGCAACACCCACCGTCCAGCGCGACATCGCCCTCCAACTCAACCTGCAAAATCCCGCCATCTTCATCACCGGATTTCGCCGCCACAACCTCGCCATCCAGGCCATCGAGCTCTCCAAGCCGCAACGCCCGGACTTCGCCCTCTCGATCCTCAAAGAAGCGTCCGCGCGGCCAGCCATCATCTACGCGCAGTCCCGCAAAGACGCCGAAGAGTTTGCCTCAAAGCTGCACAAGCATTTCCCAACAGCCGCCTACCACGCAGGCCTCGACCCAACCACCCGCGACCGCGTCCAACGCGCCTTCCTCTCCGGCAAGCTGGACGTAGTGGTAGCAACCGTAGCCTTCGGCATGGGCGTAGACAAAGCCGACGTCCGCACCGTAATCCACGTAGCCTTACCCGGAAGCGTGGAAGCCTACTACCAGGAAATAGGCCGCGCCGGCCGCGACGGCCTCCCCTCCCGCACCATACTCCTCCACGGCTTCGCCGATCGCCGACTACAAGAATTCTTCCTCGAAAAAAATTACCCGCCAACGAGCGACCTCGAGCGAGTAGCCATCTGTCTTCCGCCCGACTTCACACCCGTCGACGTCCTTCACAACGCGATCCTCAAGAAGCGCACGCCCATCGACCGCGACACCCTCGACCGAACCATCGAGAAGCTCCTCGTCGCCGGCATCGCCCTCATGGACATGAACGGCGACGTCCGCTTGGCAGACGAAAAATCCGGCGATACGTCGGGTGCCCCAGGTCTCGCTTCTGAGACCTGGGATTCCACTACTGCCCCGCGCTGGCAAGCATCCTACGAGACGCAAGTCGCCGTCCGCCGCGCCCAGATCGACGGCATGATAGCCTTCGCCGAATCCACCGACTGCCGCATGCACGCGCTAGTCCAACACTTCGGCGACACCACCGACCGCGCCACAACCTGCGGCCTCTGCGACATCTGCAACCCCGGCGACACCGGCTCCGCGCAGACCGCCCATCAGCCCACTGCGCAGGAACGCGCCTGGCTCCGCGAGATCCTCTCCGCTCTCGAACACCGCAGCACCTCGACCGGCAAGCTCTTCACCGACTTACATCTCATGAAGGACCGCAAGGACTTCGACACCCTCCTCGACGGCCTCGCCCGCGCCGCCCTCATCACCCTAACCAACGACACCTTCCGCAGCCCAGAAGGCAAAGACATCACGTACCGCAAAGCCGCGATCACCCACGAAGGCAAGACGCCCGACGACGCCACACTAGACACCGTCTGGCTCCGCACCAACCTCTCCGCACCGCCCTCCCGCAAGAAGTCCACCACCAAATCAGGTGCCCCGCGTCCCGATTCTGGGACACGAGCTTCCAGAGCCGCCTCCACGACGCACGAGCTCTCGCCAGCAGCCGAAGCACTCTTCACCCAACTCCGCAACTGGCGCACCGAGATCGCGCGCCCCACCAAAACTCCAGCCTTCATGATCCTGGGCGACGCCGTACTCCGCGCCATCGCCAACGCCGCCCCGCAGAACCTAAGTGCCCTCCACGCAATCTCCGGCATGGGCCCAACCAAGGTAGACCGCTACGGCGCGGACCTAATCGCCATCTGCCGCGGCAACACCCCAGCGCAAACGCCTGTCACCCTGAGCGAAGCGCAGAGCAGCCGAACGACCCCGACACGCTCAACCTCACCGAAGACGGCAGAGCCTTCTCAACCGCGTCTCCACCTCTCGCCAACCACGCCCGAAACCTCCGCAGTTCATCCCAACAAGCGCCCTGCTCCACTACCTCCCGCACCCGAACTAACGCCCACCCAGCTAGCCCTCGAATCCCGCCTCAAAGACTGGCGTCGCGAAGCCGCCAAAGCCGCCGGCCTTCCGTCCTTCTTCATCTTCTCGGACACAGTCCTCCGCAACATCACGCTCGCCGCGCCTACCAGCCTCGAAACCCTGCGCAACGTTCGCGGAGTCGCCCCGGAAAAGCTCGACACCTTCGGCCCAACCATCCTCTCCCTCTGCCAGGCCTGAACCGGCCCGCCCGCCGAACGCACCGCCGTGATATATTCCGGCTACTGCACCCATTCAGCTTTCATACGCATCGGAGGGCACCCGCGCGTGGCACTCACCATCTCTGGTCTATCCAAGACCTACCCCAACGGCGTCAAGGCACTCAAGAATCTCTCCCTCACCATCGGCAATGAAATGTTCGGCCTCCTCGGCCCCAACGGCGCCGGAAAATCCTCGCTCATGCGCACCGTCGCCACCCTCCAGGACCCCGACTCCGGCACCGTCACGCTCGACGGCATCGACGTCCTCAAGGACAAGAACGCCGTCCGCAAGGTCCTCGGCTACCTGCCCCAGGAGTTCGGTGTCTACCCCAAGATGTCCGCGCTCGACATGCTGCATCATCTCGCCATCATGAAGGGCATCTCGAACAAGACCGAGCGCAACCAGATGGTCGACGCCCTGCTCAACCAGACCAACCTCTGGGCCGCCCGCAAGAAGTCCCTCAGCACCTACTCCGGCGGCATGAAGCAGCGCTTCGGCATCGCCCAGGCCCTGCTCGCCAATCCCAAACTCATCATCGTCGACGAGCCCACTGCCGGCCTCGACCCCGCCGAGCGCAATCGCTTCCTCAATCTCCTGAGCTCCATCGGCTCCAACGTCACCGTCATCCTTTCCACCCACATCGTCGACGACGTCCGCGAGCTCTGCCCCCGCATGGCCATCATCGCCAGCGGAGAAGTTCTCCTCGAAGGCTCACCGGCCTCCGCCCTCGACGCGCTCAATGGCAAGATCTTCTCCAAAGTCGTCGCCACCGATGACGAACTCCGCGCCCTCGAAGCCTCCTTCAACGTCATCTCCACCCACCTCGTCGGTGGCCTCCACGAAGTCCGCATCTACGCCGACTCCAATCCCGGCCCCGACTTCAAGCCCGTCGACTCTGGCCTCGAGGACGTCTACTTCCTCAACCTAACCAACCACGCCGCCAACGCTGCCCCAGTGAATTAGCCCGCCGAACCAACCGGCAACTACACCACAGCGCATAGCGAAACGGAAGGGTTTACATGGCACAGTTCTGGGAATTCTTTACATTCGAGCTCAAACTCCGCGCAAAGAGCCTCTCCACCTACGTCTACTTCGCGCTTTTCTTCGCCCTCGCCTTCATGTCCATCGCCGTCGACGACTTCGTCAACACCGGCAACGACAAAGTCCTGCTCAACGGACCTTTCGCTACCAGCCCGTCTACTTCATCTTCACCTTCTTCGGCTGCATCATCATCGCCGCCATCTTCGGCACCTCCATCCTGCGCGATTTCCAGCGCGACACCTACCAGATCATCTTCACCAAGCCCATCACCAAGTTCGCCTACCTCGGCGGCCGCTGGGCTGGCTCCTTCGTTACTACCGTCTGCATCTTCTTCGGACTCGTCCTCGGTGAGACCGCCGGCACCCTCGCTCCCTGGGCCGACCACGCCCGCATCGCCCACGGCGCGTTCCACTGGTACGTCCACGCCTTCTTCCTCATCACGGTCGTCCAGATCTTCTTCCTCGGCGCAATCTTCTTCACCATCGCCGCGCTTACCCGCAAGCTCTTCGTCGTCTATCTGCAGGGCGTCGCGTTCTTTGTCGTCTATCTCGTGATCAACGTCATCTTCAGCGCCCGGCGCTCACTCGAGCACTTCTGGTCCGCCATCTTCGACCCCGTCGGCCTGCGCCTGGTCGACTCCATCGCCCGCTACTGGACCCCCGCCGAACAAAACACCCTCCAATTCCACCTCTCCGGCGTCTTCCTCTACAACCGCCTCCTCTGGAGCGGCGTCGGCATCCTCAGCCTCATCGTCGTCTACACGCTCTTCCCGCTCTCTGTCGAAACCCTCACCTCCGTCTCGCAAGGCCGCCGCGCCGCCCGCGAACGCGAAAACGATGCCGCCGACGCCAAAGCCGTCCGCTCGCTCGTCGCCAAACGCCTCCCCGTCATCCACCAGGTCTTCAACGTCACCACCACCTTCGAGCAGTTCGCCTCGCTCACCCGCATCCGCGTCAAGAACATCTTCACCGAGCTTCCCTTCTGGGCCATCTTCGCCATCATGGTGATGTACGCCCTGCTCCAGGGCCACTTCGCCGGTCGTGTCGACGACGCCACACTCTACCCCGTCACCTTCCTCATGCTCGACGCCGTACGTGGCAATTCCTTCGTCTTCCTCATCGTCGTCGCGACTCTCTACTCCGGCGAACTCGTCTGGCGCGAACGCGACACCCACTTCGACGGCATCCACGATGCCCTCCCCATGCGCGAGTCTACCGACTGGCTCTCCAAGCTCGCCGCCCTCGCGGTCATCGAACTCATCCTCCTCACAGTCGTCATGTTCTGCGGCATCCTCTCCCAGACCTTCGCCGGCTACTTCCACTACGAGCTCCTCCAATACTTCAAAGAGCTCTACATCGTCGTCTTCCCGCAAGTCCTCATCTACACCTTCCTCGCCCTTTTCCTTCAGACCGTCCTCAAGAACAAGTTCATCGGTCACGCCATCGTCATCGGCAGCTTCGTTCTGCTCGCCGTCCTCCAGGCCCACGGCTGGGAAAACACACTCTACCTCTTCGGCAACACCCCCAACTACATCTACTCCGACATGAACGGCTACGGACACTTTGTCCCCGGCCTCTTCTGGTCCATCACCTACTGGCTCTCCATCGCGGCCTTCCTTGGCGTCATCTCCATCGGCCTCGCCGTCCGCGGCACCGACGACGGCCTCACCTCTCGCCTGCGCCTCTTCCGCCATCGCGCACCGCGCCTCGCCCCTGCCGGCATCGTTCTTCTGCTCCTCGCCATCGGCAGCGGCGCCTGGTACTTCTACAACACGCATGTCCGCAATGAATTCCTAAGCCAACCGCAACAGCGCGACATCGCCGCCCAATACGAGCGCGACTTCAAAAAATATCAATACCTTTCCCAACCGAAGGTTATCGCCGTCGACGCCAACATCGACATCTTCCCCGAACGCCGCTCCTTCTCCGGCACCGGCCACTTTCTCCTCCAGAACAAGACACCCAACCCCATCTCGCAGATCCACATCGTCGACACCCAGCAGTCCGTCTCCAACATTCAGTTCGACCGCCCCTTCCATAAGGTCTCCTCCGCCAAGCGCGATCTCTACACCATCTACGCGCTCGATCGGCCGCTAGCCCCCGGCGAGAAGCTGAACATGAATTTCAACGTCGGCTACACCTCCCGCGGCTTCCGCGACGGTGGCGAGCGCCCCGAACTCGCCTATTCCGGCACCTTCTTCGACAGCGGTTACTTCCCCACCATTGGCTACGACACCAACTTTGAGCTCTCAGATCCCCGCCGCCGCCGTGAACAACACCTCGGCCCCGTCCAGGATCTCCCTCAGCGCGGCGACCCGCTCGGCAGCCGCACCAACCTCTTTGTCAAGCAATCTGATTGGATCACCTACAACACCGTCGTGAGCACCTCCGACCACGATTCCGAAGGCAAGCCCCAGGTCGCCATCGCTCCCGGCTATCTCCAGCGCGACTGGCATCAGAACGGCCGCCACTACTTCGCCTACAGCATGGGCGACACCAGGATCGCCGACTTCTACGCCTACGTCTCCGCTCGCTATGACGTAAAGCGTGACGTCTACCAGGGCGTCAACGGCCCCATCAACATCGAGGTCTACTACGACCCGCATCACCCCTACGATGTCGACGACATGATCGCGTCCTCCAAGGCGGGCCTCGCCTACTACGAGAAGAACTACAGTCCCTTCCAGTTCAAACAATTCCGCATCATGGAATACCCGCGCTATCGCAACTTTGCCCAGTCCTTCCCCAACACCGTACCCTACACCGAGCCCGGCTTCCTCGGCCGCGTCGTCAATCCTCAGGAAGACATCGACCGCACCTACTTCGTCACCGCGCATGAGCTAGCTCACCAGTGGTGGGGCCACCAGCTCATCGGCGGCGCCGTCGCCGGCTCCAACATGATGTCGGAAGCTCTCGCCGAATACTCCGCCCTGCGCGTCGCCGAACACAAGTACGGCGACGACCAGATGCACAAGTTCCTCAAGCATGAGCTCGACGGCTACCTCCGCGGCCGCGCTGGCGAGAGCCGCAAGGAACCGCCCATCGTCCTCGTCCAGCGCGAAGCTTATGTCTGGTATCAGAAAGGCTCACTTGTTCTCTATGGACTTTCCGACTTCATCGGTGAAGACAAACTCAACCTTGCACTGCACAACTTCCTCATGCAGTATCGCTACGCCAACGCCACCGACAACCAGGACGAGCCCTACCCCGACACGCGCCAGTTCGTAGCCGCTCTCCGCGCCCAGACCCCGCCCGAGTATCAGTACTACATCACCGATGCCTTCGAGAATATCGTCCTCTACGACAACAAGGCCCTCACCGCCACCTACGTCCAGACCCCCGACAAGAAGTACAAGGTGACCCTCACCGTTCAGGCCAGGAAATTCAAGTCCGACGGCTCCGGGAACGAAACCCCCATGCCCCTCGCCGACTACGTCGACATCGGCGTCTTCTCCGGCAAGAAGGACCACGAAAAGGCGCTCTACCTCAAGAAGGAAAAGATCACGCAGGAGAAGAACACCTTCGAGATCATCGTCGATCAGCTTCCAACCCGCGCCGGCATCGACCCCATCAACAAGCTCATCGACCGCATCCCCGACGACAACACCATCGACGTCACCAAGCCCTGACCGCATAAGGCAAACGTCACTGCAAGTCCCACGAGACAGGAAACGGCTCTCGGCCGACTCACCTTCCAAATCGACTGCCGCGCGCCAGCACTAGCAGAACACCTCGACCTTGTTCCTTCCAACGCGACTCGGTCTGTTCGCAACAACTAAGAGTTGTAGTTTCCTGAAAAGTCGACCGGTCGAGCCCGCCGGCATTTGCGGCATCTTCAACGTCTTGGACGAACTTTCCGAAAGCGCGGTCCGCCTCCTATACTCGACAGATGCCCCGCAGCCTCACTGTCTCCCAGTCATCGATAACAACCACTTGAATCTCAGATCATTACGTCGAGGGAGGCTTTTGCATGCCCGAAGGTGGAAACTCAAACATCGAAATCGCACATCATCTCAGCGCGCACCACGCTCCGTCTACCGAACACAGAAGATTGGAGACAGTTGAGGCGATCGTATTGGCCATCGTTGCCATCCTCACCGCCTGGAGCGGCTATCAGGCTGCCCTCTGGAGTGGGCGTCAGGCCGAAATGTATAGCGTCGCCGGAAAACTGCGCGTGCAGGCCGAGGGAGCCGTTACCACCGCCAACCAGGAACGCCTGTACAACTCCGCAACCGTCGTAGAGTGGATCAAGGCCGAGGCGCAAGGGCAACAAAAGCTTGCGGACCTCTTCGAGCGGCGTCTTCTTCCCGAGTTCCGTCCAGCCTTCGAAGCATGGAAGCAGACCGACCCGCTCACCAATCCCAACGCCCCCGCAGGCCCTCAGCTCATGACCGCATTTCACTCCTCCAAAATGAGTGAGGCTGCCAAATTAGATGAGCAGGCCACCTCTACCTTCGAGCAGGGGAACGTCGCGCGCGAGCACTCAGACCAGTACGTGCGCATCACCGTAACGCTCGCCACCTTGCTCCTCCTTACATCCATAGGGCAGCGTTTCAAAGTGCACTCGGTGCGCGTCGGACTAACCATCGTGGTTGCTCTCTTGCTCTGTGTTCCGATCTACCACGTCCTCACTCTTCCGCGACTGGCAGCCACCCCTGCGATATCGAGCGCAGGCAACTAGGCGAGAGCAAGCCTCGACGCCCGTGTGGCATTCGCTTCTGAATCACGGATGATCCACAAAGAATCCATCTCCCACACTCTCCTCAGCCGCTATGAGACGATAATCACCGTATGGAAACCTCATCCTTTGGAATCGCCATCATGGCCGCAGGCAAAGGCACGCGCCTCAAGTCTCGCCGCCCCAAAGTCCTTCACGAAATCGGCGGCCAGGCCCTGCTGCTGCACGTCATCGCCGCAGCCAAGACTATCGCACCCGCCGACCAGATCTACTGCATCATCGGCCACCAAGCCGACCAGGTCCGCGCCGCCGTCGCCTCCACCTGCGTCTCGTTCGTTCTCCAGGCCGAACAGCGCGGCACCGGCCACGCCCTTCAAGAACTCAAGGCGCACTTCACCGCCACCGGCCAGACGCCTCCGGAAAATCTCCTCGTCCTCTCCGGCGACGTCCCCCTCATCAAACCCTCCACCCTCGACGAACTCTGCGCCTTCCACCTCGCCCAGCACGCCGCCATGACCATCCTCACTGCCGTCCCCCCGAACCCCAACGGCTATGGCCGCGTCCTCCGCAGCTCCGACGCTTCCCCCGAAGTGACGGCGATCGTCGAGCAAAAATCCCTCAAGCCCGACCAGCTCAACGCCCCGGAAATCAACTCCGGCATCTATTGCTTCCAGACCTCCGCCCTCTTCACCCACCTCGATTCCCTCTCCACCAACAACGCCCACGGCGAGTTTTACCTCACCGACGTCGCCGCCCTCCTCGTCGCCGACAAGCAGCGCGTCGTCGCCCTCAAAACCTCCGGCTCCGTCGACGAGGTCCTCGGCGCCAACACCATCGAGGAAATGATGCACCTCGATGCCGCCATGCGCCTCGCCACCGCCCGCCGCCTCATGGCCCAGGGCGTCACCATCTTCCGCCCTGAGACCTGTGTCATCGACGCCCAGGTCGAGATCGGCCCCGACACCGTCATCGAACCCTACGTCCAAATCCTCGGCAGCACGAAAGTGGGCTCAGACTGTCGATTTGCGTCCTATACCGTGGTTCAAGACGCACAAATCGGCGCGAATGTGCTCCTCCGCAACGGCTGCATCATCGCCCAATCCACCATCGGAAGTGGTGCAAAATTAGGCCCTTACGCCCACTTGCGCCCGGAAAGCGAAATCGGCGAAGAAGCTCACATCGGCAACTTCGTCGAAACAAAAAAAGTGAAAATCGGCCGCGGCTCCAAGGCCAACCACCTTTCTTATCTTGGAGATAGCACCATTGGCTCGGGCGTAAACATAGGTGCCGGCACCATCACCTGCAACTACGACGGCACCAACAAACACCAAACAAAGATCGGCAACAACGCCTTCATAGGCTCCAACTCCACCCTCGTAGCCCCTATAAGCATTGGCGATGAGGCCTACATCGCCGCTGCCTCCTGCATCACACAGGATGTCCCTGCCGATGCCCTGGCTCTAGGTCGCAGTCGCCAGATCACCAAGCCCGGCTGGGTCTCCAATCGCAAACGCAGTCGACTGCAGTCCTGCGACTAAAGCAACATAAACCACATCACAACAATGAGATAGCAGGTTTTTATGACCAGGATTTTAGACCCAACTCAAATTCAAACGTCCCTCGCGAGCCTCCCCGAATGGAAACTCGAACGAGGCGAATTGGTTCGAACCCTTACATTCAATGACTTCCTGCAAGCGATGAAATTTGTGAACCACGTCGCGGGTCTCGCCGAGAAAGCCGGTCATCATCCCGATATCGACATCCGCTATAACAAGGTTCGCCTGGCGCTGGTAACCCACGATGCAGGCGGCATTACCCAAAACGATATTAGTATGGCGCACGAAATCGCAAAAAAGAGTTACGAAATGCTTCTGCAAGACTAGACATTTCGCCGACGACATGTGCTATATTCTTTTTAGCGTAGATTTCTCCCAAAGAGCATATCTCGCGAAGGTTTTCTCGAGCGCTGCCAACCACTCGAGAGCAAGTTGCGTCACTGGCCTCCCGGCACGAACAAAGCACCGTTCGTGCCGCCTTTTTTTTGCTTTTTCGACCGGGGCCTAACTTCTATCTATCACAAACCATTGAATTTGCAAGAGTGATCTCCGAATGGCTGGTTGGATCAAGCCACTTGAGCCGTGTCGTGGTTCCGATCCACCTTTGCCGGAGCGAAGACAAAACGTTGCATTCTGGCTGTATACCAAAACCAGAGCCTATGTAATCACATAGGGATCACACTACCCACGGGGCATACGATGACTTGGATCTTTTGGGCGATACTTTCAGCCATATTTGCGGCGGCCACCGCGTTACTTGCGAAGGTTGGAGTCGAAGGCATCGACAGCAACCTGGCCACGGCCATCCGAACAACTGTCGTCCTGATCTTCACCTGGGCTATCGCGCTGAGCCTGAACGCACATCATGGTATTGGTCTGATTGGTCGCAGAAGCTGGGTGTTCCTGCTTCTTTCCGGACTTTGCACGGGGCTGTCCTGGCTGTGCTATTTTCGCGCTTTGCAGATTGGCCCGGTCAGCGGAGTCGCGCCGATCGACAAACTCAGCGTCGCCGTCGTGATCGTCGCAGGCTGGCTATTCTTTGGCGAAAGCATGTCCCCGGCAAAGATCGCCGGTGCTGCCTTAGTCACCACGGGAGCACTGGTGCTGGCATTCGCCTGAGATGTAAGTCTTGCTTGACCGACGTCGTATACTGCTATTAGTTCTTTGAGTGCCCAATGCAATGTTGGTGCCAGCTCCAAATGGGGGCGTCACGGCTTCGACGGGATTGCTTGCGGCAGAGAGGCATGCCGGGGTGTGAACACCCGTAATCGCTCACAAAACTATAAGTGCCGAACCTCAATTCGCGCTTGCTGCTTAATAATTAAGTAGCCGATCGCTCAGGCTTCGCCTACGGGCTTGTACCGATCGTCGCACAGTAGGCTGGTCCGCGGGGTTCCGCCTGTACGCCAAGGACGAGATCAATCAGGCTGGTGGTGAATGCGTCTTCGTCCGTTGCAAGCATTCACTACGAGACAAATGCGAACGGAAAAAGCATGAACGCTCTCTGTTGACAGTTTTTTCGGACGCGGGTTCGACTCCCGCCGCCTCCACCATTTTATTTTGAATAGTTTATGGACAAACCTAAAAGAGACTCCGCCAAAGGCCTCGTGTGGAACGAGACCTGCACTTCTCGTCGAAAGCTCTCTGTGCGATGACGAACTTCTTCGCGGCTCCCTTGTCAAAGTCCTTGTAGCCCTGCGGCGCGTCGTCGAGGACGGAGATGAGCGCGACATGAGGTGTCTCGGACGTCAGCGCTGAGGCACCAGCATCTGAAACGGCGTCATCCTGTTCGCCGCTGCCGCCGGACACGCCCATACCGCCGATGGTGACCTCTAACCGTCAGAGCTTTAGCGCTCGTGCAACACCATCTCCATAGGCAGCATCGGCTCGCCGGCAGTTCGCTACATGCCGCTCCATGATCTCCCGAGAGGCGCCTTGCATCGCGCGAGCCGTGTTGTCGAAGAGCAATTGCTTTTGCTCGGAAGACATCTGCCGGAAGAGATTGCCTGGTTGCTCCCAGTGATCATCTTCTAACCTGTGGTCATAGTGATCCGCATCGCCTTCAAGCGCGAGCGGCGGGTCAGCATACCCCGACTGGTCGTCCCACAATCCCTGGCTGTTCGGGTTATAGGTCGTCGTCGCTCCAAGATTTCCGTCGGTGCGCATCCTGCCATCGCGATGATAGGAATGGAACGGGCACTGCGGCGCATTCACCGGGATGTGATTGAAATTAATCCCGAGCCGATAGCGCTGCGTATCTCCATATGAGAACAGCCGGCCCTGCAACATCTTGTCGGGAGAAAAACTGATCCCGGGAACCACATTCGCAGGCGAGAAGGCGGCCTGCTCCACCTCTGCGAAATAGTTTTCGGGATAACGATTGAGCTCCATGACGCCAACTTCAATTAGCGGATAGTTCGCCTTGGGCCACACTTTCGTCAGATCAAACGGATTGTGTTTGTGGGTCTTTGCCTGTTCCTCGGTCATCACCTGGATGAAGAGCGTCCAGCGCGGAAAATCCTTCCGCTCGATTGCCTCCAATAGATCCCGGCCATGGCTCTCCCGATCGGTTGCCACAACCGCAGCCGCTGCTTCGTCCGTAAGATTTTCAATACCTTGCTGTGTGCGGAAGTGGAATTTTACCCAGGTGCGCTTGTTCTCGGCATTGATCATCGAGAAGGTGTGGCTTCCGAAGAGATGCATATGCCGAAAGGACCTTGGAATTCCACGGTCGGACATAACGACGGTGACCTGGTGGAGCGCCTCCGGAAGAAGCGTCCAGAAGTCCCAGTTGTTCTGCGCGCTGCGAAGGCCTGTGCGGGGATCGCGCTTGATCGCGTGGTTGAGGTCAGGAAAACGCAGAGGATCGCGGAAGAAAAACACCGGAGTGTTGTTTCCGACGATGTCCCAGTTCCCTTCCTCGGTGTAGAACTTCAAAGCCGTGCCGCGAATATCGCGCTCCGCATCTGCTGCCCCGCGCTCCCCCGCCACGGTCGAAAAGCGGGCGAACATGGGCGTCTGCTTTCCAATCGTCGAGAAGATTGCTGCCTTGGTGTACTTCGTGATGTCGTGCGTGGCCGTAAAGGTCCCGTACGCGCCCCAGCCTTTGGCATGCATTCTGCGTTCAGGAATTACTTCGCGATCAAAGTGCGCGAGCTTCTCGATCAGCCAGATGTCCTGGAGCAGCGCAGGCCCGCGACGCCCCGCGGTCGCAATATTGGTATTGTTCGCTACAGGAGCGCCGGTTGCATTCGTAAAGGGCTTTGGCTTCGACATGATGAGTCCTCAGTTCCGAAGATTTTGTATTGCAGTTGATGAGTTGAATTGAATGTTGCGTGCACCTTCCTGGAGAACTCTTAGCCTTTCCACTGCGAGCCGCGGATGATACTGCAGAAGTTCGCGCGTTGGAACTTTGGATCCTTATCGGCCAGCACATCTGCCTTCACGTTGCCGAATGTCGTCGCAGGCTTGCGCTTGATGCCGTCGTAAAAGGCCTGAATGATGTCGTCTTTGAAGTGCATGGTGCGCGGATAGGCAGCAACAATTGCTTCGCGATCGGCGTCGGAGAATTCCGAGTAGGCGATTCCCAGAACATCCATCTCGACCCCATTGGTCAGTAGCGCAATCACCGGATGCATGTACTGCGGGACACCGGGTGTGGTGTGAAGCGCAATCGAAGTCCACACTGTGTCGATGTCTTGTTGCGGGATATTGTGCTGACGAAGAAACTCGCGAGCAGCGTTGGCGCCGTCAACCTCGAAACGGTCTGCCGCGCTACTGTATTTCGGAGTGAGACCCATGTCATGGAACATCGCACTCACATAGAGCAACTCCGGATCGAAGGCGAGAGCTTTCCGTTTCCCGGTTGCAGCGGCGAAGCAGTAGACACGGCTTGAATGGTTGAATAGCAATGAGCTCTCTGTATCGCGCACCAATTCGGTGACTTCACGAGCCAGTTTGCTGTCAGGGATAGTTACACCCGATGCGAGACGAAGTTCGGTAGTTTGCATTGCAGTTCCTCCTGATTGATCTTGCTCGAGTCAAAGAGCTTCTTGGCCTTACGGGTTCAGCGTTGAGACTGGTGCGATCGACAGCCGTTTTCAATGCAACAGCCGCACCAGGTGACCCAAGTGCGACGCAGGTAGTTTCGCGTGGGGCGGCAAAGACATCCGCGTCGTCGCAACCTGACCTCTGTAAGCAAGATGCGGGCCAAAGGAATCGCCGCTCTCTATCCGTTACAAGTCGCTGAGAAATTAGATGAATCTTGGATACTCACCCACCCGTCTGCCCCTGCCGCGTGACGAACAGTTGACCCGTGTCCGGATTTCGACACTGCAGGTCGGATGCGGACTCCTTACGCTGAGAATTGTTGCCCGCTAGCGCCGTACGTGGTTCGGAGAAACCCCTGGGAAGCGGGCGAGCTCGCCGAAGCGATATACCCAGGGCTTATCTCTTCGCAACTGACCGTAGTGCAGCGAGGAATGCAACGGGAGATTTCTCCTGTTGCCCTTCAGCCCCGCGCCAGGGCTGGCAATTCGGGCACCAGTAGGTGGAGCGTGCCTGTTCGCCCTGTTTACGCATCAGGATGCTGGCGCCGCAGCGGCGGCACTCCTTCCCCTGGCGTCCGTAAACCCACAGCCTCTCACTTGAATCCACGGAGTGTGTCGTCCGACGGTTCCCCCTGTAGGTGACAATGCCGCCGCCAGAGCCATCGAGCACATTCGCCTTCATATATCTCTGCGAGGCGTCCATCATCGCCATCATTTCGCGTTCGGTGATGGTGCTCATTTGACGGAACGGATTTACACCAGCAGCAAAGGCGACTTCGCTCTTGTACACATTGCCAAGACCTGCGACCACGCGCTGGTTCAGTAGCACCACGGCGACCTCGTCCGTGGGATGGGAAGCAGCGCGCTCGCGCAATGCCCGAACTCCCGCTTCGATGGAGAACTCATCAGCCAGCACATCCGGACCGAGCTTGGAGATTTGCGAGTTGCGTTCAAGGGAACTGGCCGTATAAAACTCGGCGATCTGGACGTTGAACGCGACGGCCTGGTAATCCCCGCAGGTGATCGCCACTCGCATGCGGTTCTTTGGCTGCCACCACTTCTCGCCGGTCCTATAAATGTGCCACGTGCCGCTCATGCGCATGTGCGTGAGGAGAATCAGATTGCCCGAAAAGAAGATGAGGCACACCTTGCCCACAGCTTCGACCTTCTCGACGGTACGGCCAGCTACGGGCGTTTCATCGTTGACGCGCGCAAGTTTCGCCAAGCCCGTTTCAAACGCATTGACAACTTTGCCGCCGAGAGCCTTCTGAAGGGTGCGGGCCGCACGGTAAATTGTGTCGCCTTCAGGCATCGGGCCTCGCTTCTGCAACGCGACCTGGAAGCGAAGGCAGGTTGCGCCGCACATTAAAACCAAGTGGAGCGGCCTGGAAGCCTGCATCGAGCAGGAAGCGGGCCAGCGGATGTTCGGCGACAGGAACGCCGTTTACCCCGGTAATGAGCATGCTGGTTCGTCCGCGGCCATCCGGGTTACTGCCACGCTGAACATACTGCACCAGAAACTCGGCGAGCTCTCGCGCCGTCTGCGAACGCTGCGGCTCTTCTTCGGGCAGCCATATCTGGACGTTTGGATTGCCACGCCGGATGTACGCCGCGAGAGCACCCTCGACGAGAACCACCCGCGCGCCTACGCTGCGGGTAAGGGAAGAACCTTCTTCAGGCGTCGTAGGCCAGCGCAGTAGCGCACCATAAGGGTTTGCCGGGTCCGTCGCGGCAAGCATCACCACTTCACGGTGCTCCTGCTGTGTGATGCGGAGTGAGCGAAGTAGATCGACAGCAGCCGGCATGGCGAACTGGGTAGCGCCGAGGTCGGCGGCGAAGTATCCACGACGCACGCGGCCACTTTCTTCCAATGCCTTGAGCACGTCGTACACCGCTGAAAATCCGCCGGGAAGATTCTCGGCATGTGCCGTCTCGCGGAAGACAACTCCGTAGCGCGTGAGCAACTGCTGCGCGATCGCATGACTCCACGCTGTCTGGCCTGCGGAGCTGTTGCGCGCGGCCTCGAACGCAACGTCGTTCAGACTCCAGCGGCCCTGTGCCGTCGGGGGCGTAGTGCGGCGGCTGCGGAAGCTGCTTTGATTGTGCACGCGCCGCGCAGGTCTGCCATTTCGACCGGTCCCCGCAGGCTTCTCGCAGTAGGCTCGCAAGGCGTGCAGCGCGTCGTTGGTAAGCAGACCGCGCCAGACCAGCGACCACATTGCCTCCAGCGTCTCACCCGGATAGCCGCCACCGGTACTATCGTGCAGCGGCTGGAAGAACGATGCCCCATTGCGCTGCAGATAGTCAACGATCGTCAGCTCGCGTTCGCTCAGAGGGTGCTCGCTGTCGGCGGGCTTTATAGGCCAGAGCAACGGCAGCTTTTCGGCGAGGTAGAGACCGACTCGCCCATCGCGTTCACCCAAAGGTTCAAGCCCAACCCAGACCACCTCGCCGGCGGCAATGAGCGTGTCAAGATCTGCTGGCTTATAGTCCGCCATGCGCGCGGGCAGAATCTCGGTCTCCAGCAGGCTCGCAGGAAGCGGCGCGCCTTGCAGATTTTCAATCACGTCCAGCAGCGCGTCCAGTCCGCGACGAGGCTGCACCACTCCCTGCCAACGCGTTAATAGTCGCGCCAGTGTGCGCTGCTCGACCGGCTCGACTTCCTTGCGCAGCTTGGCCAGCGACTTGCGGCGGATCGAGCGCAGCACCTCGACGTCAACCCATTCGCGATTGACGCCGCCAGGACGGAATCCACCTTCTGCAACGCGGCCCATGCCGACAAGACGTTGTAACGCGGCTTCTACAGAACCCTTAGAAAGCGAGTATCGATGAACCAGATCGTTCGTGGTAAACGGGCCGTGCGTGCGGGCATAACGGCGAACAATATCGAGCAGCGCATCTGGAGCCGGCTCCAGAAATGCCGCAGGAAGACCCGGTGGGAGCGGCAGGCCAAGCGCATCGCGGAACCGGGCACTATCTTCCACCGCGAGAACGCGCTTTTCGCCGGCGACCCTCAGTTCCAGCGCCCGGCGGGCTTTGATCAGACGATCCACACTCTCTGCTACGTCTCCGCTGGCACTCCGCGCAGCGATCTCGGCGCGCGTCATATCGCCGAGTCGCAGAAGCAGATCGTGTACGCCATCCATCGACCGTGCCTTGTAGGAATCGACCACGCACTGCAGTTGCTCTTCGACCTCCTCGATGGCGCCGATGTCGAGCAGCTCCCGCAGGTCCGCGTCCCCGAGCAGCTCGCGCAGCTGGTCCTGGTCAATACTTAACGCCTGCGCGCGCCGCTCGGCCAGTGGCGCATCACCGTCATAGATGTAGTTCGCGACATAGCTGAAGAGCAACGATGCGGCGAACGGTGACGGGGTTCGCGAGTCCGTGAGGTGAACGCGGATGGAACGGCTGGCGATCGCGTGGAGAGTCTCCATCAGCGCGGGCATGTCGAAAACATCGCGGAGACACTCGCGATAGGCTTCAAGCAATATGGGAAAGCTGGCATAGCGCGAAGCGACGCTCAACAGATCGTAGGCACGCTTGCGCTGCTGCCACAGCGGCGTGCGGCCGTCGGCGCGGCGTCGCGGCAGAAGCAGGGCGCGGGACGCGGCTTCCCGAAATTTCGCCGCAAACAGTGCCGTGGAACCCAGTTGCTGCATCACGAGCTGCGCGGCCTCTTCCGGCTCCATCAGCAGCGCGTCGACCTCGGGCGGCGTATCCGTCTCCGGGAAGCGAAGCACGAAACCATCTTCACTCCACATGGTTTCAACGTCCATCCCCGCAGCCTTCAGCCTGGCAGTTACAGCCATCGCCCAGGGTGCATGGATCCGGCTGCCAAGCGGCGTAAGAACGCACACGCGCCAGTCACCAAGCTCATCGCGGACGCGTTCGATTACGATCGTGCGATCATCCGGAACTTCCGTAGTTGCGAGCTCCTGGTCGACGAGAAAGCGCAGCACGTTCTCTGCAGCCTGGGGATCGAGATCGTGCTCCCTCGTCAGCTTGGTGACCGCTGCGCTACGAGGCATCCCGCGCAGCTCGCGCATCAACGCGCCAATGCGACGGCCGAACTCGATCGGCCTTCCTGGCCGGTCTCCATGCCAAAACGGCATCTTGCCAGGCTCGCCGGGTGCCGGGCTAACGAGGACGCGGTCCTGCGTGATCTCATCGATCCGCCACGTTGAGGCGCCGAGCACGAAGGTCTCCCCCGCGCGCGCTTCGAAGACCATCTCTTCGTCCAGCTCACCTACGCGCATCGGCTTGCTGGATCCACTGAGGAATACGCCATACAGGCCACGATCCGGGATCGTACCTCCGTTCAGAATAGCGATACGCTTCACACCCTGCCGTGGAGTAATCCAATTGCGCGTGCGGTCCCAGGTGATGCGTGGTCGTAGCTCAGCAAACTCGTCGGAAGGATAGCGTCCGGCCAGCATGTCCAGCACGCCATCAAACACCGGAACGCTCAATCCCGCGAAGGGCGCGGCGCTGCGCACGAGCGCAAGCAGCGCTTCGTAAGAAATTCCCGGCGATTCTTCTTCGTCGCTCGGCTTGCGCTTCCGACGGCGTTCGACCTCGACGGCGGGAAGCGGTGGATGCGCGATGACCGCAACCATCTGCTGCGCCAGTACGTCGAGCGGGTTGCGCAGAAAGCGAGTCGACTCCACGTGCCCTTCATGCATCGCCTGCGTCACGGCGGCGCAGGCAACCAGGTCCGCGCGGTACTTTGGAAAAATAATCCCGACTGAAGGCGCGCCTACCTGGTGACCTGCGCGGCCAATGCGCTGCATGCCGCTGGCGACGCTCGGCGGCGCCTCAATCTGGACCACCAGGTCCACCGCACCCATATCAATGCCAAGCTCCAGCGACGACGTACAAACCAGCGCCTTGATCCTGCCTGCCTTCAGCATCTCTTCGATGTCACTGCGCTGCGCAGCAGCAAGCGATCCATGATGCGCGCGGGCAATGGGCTCGCCGGCCAGCTCGTTCAACGCACCGGCAAGCCGCTCAGCCACACGCCGCGCATTGACGAAAATAAGCGTGGAAGTCCGCCCTCGGACGATCTCGAGCAAACGTGGATGAATGCTCTGCCAGATGCTGGTGCGCTTGGGGCCTTGCGAAGCCGGCCCGCTGGGCAGCTCGTCAATCTCCCCAAGCTTTGCCATATCTTCCACCGGGACTTCAACTGTCAGCTCCAGCGTCTTGCGCGCACCCGCATTCACGATTGTGACTGGACGATACCGCGGCCCGGCTGCTTCGCCCTCTACCAGCCGCACCTCGCCATCATCCTCTTCCTTCAAAACCCCATCCACGCTGATCTCGCTCTCGATGGTCTCCATCGAGAGGCTCTTCCCTCTCGGTTCCGTGCCAACGCCGAGCGCTCCACCGAGAAAACGAGCGACCTCCTCCAGCGGACGCTGCGTCGCGCTCAGCCCGATACGCTGGATCGGTCGACCCGCGAGCGCCTCAAGCCGTTCGAGCGAGAGCGCCATGTGCGCACCTCGCTTCGTCGGCACCAGCGCATGAATTTCATCGAGGATCACTGTCTCGACCGAGCGAAGCGCCTCTCCGGCGTCCGAGGTCAGCAGAAGATAAAGAGACTCTGGCGTGGTGATTAAAATCTCACCAGGATGATTCTTAAACCGCGCGCGATCTTTCGGCGACGTGTCGCCAGTACGGACGCTGATCTCCGGCATGTGCACCGGGGCACCTCTGCGCTGCGCCATATTCGCAATGCCCGCGAGCGGCGAGCGAAGATTCCGCTCCACGTCAACAGCCAGCGCCTTGAGCGGCGAAATGTAGAGAACGCGGCATCCCTTCTCCGTTGCGGGCTCGCGCAGCATCAGCTTGTCGAGACACCAGAGGAAGGCCGTCAGCGTCTTTCCCGTTCCAGTCGGCGCGAGAATGAGCGTGGACTCTCCACGGGAGATCGCGGGCCAGCCTTCACGCTGCGGTGCCGTGGCATCTTCGAAGACTGCACGAAACCATTCGGCGGTGATCGGATGAAAAAGATCGAGCACATCGCTGCCACCGGCGGATGCGGCAGCGCTCGCCCTGCCCGGCGAATTTCTCGTCTTCCCTGCAGTCGGTTTGCGTCCAGCCACTTGATCGCGCTCCGCACCCATCTTCTATGGTGCTGCAGATTAGATGCAACACCGCAGGGCACGAACCCGCTCGGCGCGAAGGCCCTCTATGCGAAAATCAAACCGTCCAGTGGCAAGGACTCAGAATCCACCAGGTTCATAGCATCGCCAGCTCTGTATTTGCATCCTTGAGAACTGGAAGATCATGGTCCGCGTTTTTCCATGCGCTAAGAAATGCCTCATATTGGCCTCGACTCGCCTTCGTGTTTCCAAGTGCTGCGTACGACCGGGCCCTGCCTAAATAGGCCAATGGATACAGAACCGACGTCGGGTCTATCCCCCGATTCCCAAGAATCTTCGTGTATTCGTCCATTGCCTTGCCGGGGTGGCCGGCTCTCAGCAAGGCCTCGGCCCGAAGCGACAGCACGTTGTAATCGCGCATTTCATAAGGCCTCGCCAGTTCGAGCGCGGCAATCGCATCCAAGGGTTTCCCTTGTTCCAATGCCAACACCGCGCGGATCCGCGGCACGTCTACGTAGGTCAGCAATGTATCCGGCGAGGGACTGTTATGCGCGGCAAGGAATGCCTGCGCAGCCGATGGATCTCCCAACTCTGCTCGGAGCTGCGCATAATCTGGAGTCCCAGAATCAGCCGGACGAATTCGATCCAGCGTCATTCGAGATGCTTCAGGCAATCCAAGCCTCAACTCGACCAGGGCCTCATCGATCAATATTTTGTCTGCCGTCTCCGGCAACTTCACTCGTTCAGCACTTTGATATGCACCTTGAAAGAGATCGCGCGCTTCACGATATCTCCCCTGCACGGCAGCCGCTCCGCCGCGAAACGATGGGAAATACCATACGCTCGTCCCATCCTCGTGAGTCTCAAACCACTTCGTCTCTCGCGCAAGCGAATCTTCGTCGTCTGCTGCCAATGCGATCTCAAACAGGTTAAGGTGCAGGCCTGTATCGCCCCTCCCGACTCGCGCCGCCATCAAAGTTGCTCGCTTACAGTCTTCGAAACGGTTTACGTCCTTGTAGGCCTCGGCCAGGTTCTCATACATCAACGCGTTCGTTGGGAATTGCTTTATGCCTCGCTCGCCGGTAGCGATCGCAGGAACATACTGCCCCAACTTCATGTATTCATCGATGATATTGATTGGTCCAACGACGTCTTGCGGATAGGCCGAGGCCAATACCTGGTATGCCTTAATTCCTGCAATCAGATCATGCTGCCCGTAGGCGTAATATCCAGCCCGAATCACAAGCTGCTCGTACGCGCTGATATGGTCGCTCAAATCGAAAGCTTTTTTGTAGTACTCGGCGCCAATAGCGTTTTGGCCGCTGTTTATATTTTCAACCGCAAGTTCGCGGTAAGCCATCGCAAATTGGGGATCCAGTTCGACCGCCTGCTGATACGCAGCAATGATGTCGCTTCGGCTCCTACCCTGCGATTGGAGGTACTTCCCAATCGAATAGGCTCTCAACGCCTCTAAGGATGGCGTCGTCGCAACCCGCAGTGGCACCTCATAGCTTTCAACAGATTCGGCGGACTCATTCAACCCTCTGCGAACGCGTTCAGCAACGGTGTCCAATGCCTCGAGAACCTGCTCTTTGCTTTTCGCCTCCGCCTTCGCGCTTGCCAGTTGCTTCCCGGTAGTGCAGGAGGAAGCCTCCAAGGTTACGAGGTATTTGTTCCCAATCGTCGATATCGTGCCCGTCAGCAACGCTTGACGGTTCGTCCGCTCACAAATCTCCTGGCCGATGTCCGCGGTAATCGGCGTGTCGCTCTTGCGTCCCATGAAGAGAAGCGTGCTCACTCCAGCACGCTCGCTCAAAACATTCATGTAGGGAGACTGCTCCAGATCGATCTCCAGGGCCCGCTTGAGAGTGTGGTCAAACGTCATATCTCCCGTCGAATTAACAAAATCCGTCAGCACGAGGGCGGATACCGATGGCTTTGGCCGAAGGCGTTTCCATGCCGTAACGCCGGCAAAGCTGATCGCAAACAGCCCCGCGATGAGCGTTGCGAGTACACCCCAGCGCGAAATGGAGTTGGATTTCCGCGTGTGCCGCTCTTCTGTGATGATGCTGGTGGTCACCGTGCGTTGCTGCAACAACAGGCTTCCACCCTGCGCCGCGTCTCCGAGCCTTCGTCGTCGCTCAGCCCCTTCCGATTGGCCCAGGACCTGTACTGGAATAACAAACTGATAGCCTCGGCCAGGGAGCGTCGCAATGTAGTTGATGTCTCCGGGGCGTTGATCGAGAGCTTTTCGCAGTACCGAGATGCTTTGGGTGAGATTGTTTTCGTCCACGAATGCATCCGGCCAGACATTCTTTAACAATTCATCCTTGGTGACCACCCTTCCGGGGTTCTGGACGAGATACAGCAGCACGTCAAATGCGCGGCGCTGCAGCGTCACAGCGCTTTCATTGCGCCGCAAGGTGCGCTCGAGGGGATCAATCCGGAACTCGCCGAACTGGAATATCTCGCTCATTTCATTGAACTTATCGCCGCTCACAACTTGTCAGTCGTGGTCAGAATGGGTCACTGGCGTTTTTGCAGCTCCGTCCGCACAATTCGCGCACGCTGAATTTCGAGGAACTTGTGACACGACTTTATCAATGGTTGAGGGAACGGGCAATGCTCTTTCGTGTCGAGTCGCAGGACGATGGAGCACGGCGCAGCGTGCGCACTGAAGTCACGGTGCACGAGAGAGAGCAAACCCTGGTCCTCGAAGGGACGTCCTGGGGCGGGCCAAAGACGTGTCCTTTGTGCGGAAACCCAATGTTTCCAGTGCCGGAGCCCCTATCCGAAGAGAAGGCGCAGGAACTGAAGCTTGGACATCGAGACGGCCAGGGGACGTGCCCCGGGCCCAAACGAAAAGGCGAAGTGAAGAGCTCGCGGCAGAGCGAGAACATAAGGAGGCTCCGGTGAGCGGTTCAATTTACGACATACTTAGCCCGGTTTCGCGTCTCAAATCGACGTCCTTAGCCCGGATTGGGGTAGCACTCGTTCTCCTGGGGATGGCCATCCCAGGATCTGCCCAAACGGTGACGCCAGCGACCACCAGCCTGACCTTCACCTCGGCGCAGGTGGGTATCTCCGCCGGCACCGCCGAGAGTCTTACCGAGACATTCACAGTCACAGGCTTCGCCAGCCTGATCACGCCAACGGCGGCAATGCACTATGGCCTGTCCTACACGGCGGGGGCGGTGAGCTGCACGGGGTCGCTGGGCAACCAGAGCTGCAGCGTGTCGGTGAAGTTTACGCCTACCTTGCCCGGCGGGCGGAGAGACGCGCTGTTCCTGATGAATGGTACGACGCGACTGGCGACGGTGCTGGTGTACGGCATCGGTGAGAGCCCATTGGCGCTGCTGCAACCGGGAGTGTTCAGCACATCGGTTCCGGAGTCTGGCTATCTCTACCAATCGATCGTGGATGAGAATGGCGTGCTCTACCTCCTGGAAACTGAGGTGAACACGGTACTGCAGCGGACCAAGGCGGGAGTGATCACGGCACTCCCGATCACGGGCCTCAATTCTCCCCGGTCGATTGGCATCGACGGCGCAGGCGTCCTTTATATTGCCGACCAGAAGCCCTTTTCGTCGATCACGACTTACGACACGGTGCAGGGAACCCAGGGCAGCTTCCCCTTCCCTTCCTCCGACCCTGCCTACATCCAGACGGTTACGGTGGGTAATACGGGCACCGTTTATGAGGCTGATTACTCCAACATCTATATCTTCATAACGCCAGGTGACCAGAGCACCGTGGCGATCAATCCCGCCATCACGCAGCCCTCGGCGCTGGCGCTCGACAGCGGGGACAACCTGTTCATCGGCGGCTACACGATCAATGAACTGACACCCGGCGGTACACAGACGGAGATCAACACCGTCGGCGCCGGTGAAGGTCTGGCAACCGACGCTGCGGACACGCTGTATGCGACACGCTATACCGGTGGCGGCGTAGCAGAACTTCCGGCGTCGGGTTATGGAACTGCGGAAGCATCGTTGGATACCGCCGCGTCCCCGCTGGGAACTTCGGTGGGACCGGACGGCACGGTGTTCGTCGGCAACTACACCAACCTGGACATCGTCGATCGCTCTTCGGGCACCGCTGCGTTTGGATCGCAGCAGCCCGGCACAGCAGCGACGCCACAGACGATTACGTTGTACAACGGCGGCAATGAGCCCCTCACGATTTCAGCTCTTGGCTTGAGCGGGTCTGCAACCTTCACCATCGGCACGCTGCCTTCGGGAAACTGTACCTCGTCGACGACCATCGCTCCCGGCGCGCTGTGCCAGGTCCAATTGGGATTCAAGGCGGCGAACCCCGGAAACTATATGGCCACGCTGACGTTCACCACGAACTCTCTGAATCAGACGGCCAGCACGCAAACGGTGGCCATCTCCGCATATATCAACGGAGCCTACCTGGTCGCATCGCCCACATCGCTGAACTTTGGATCGCAGACAGATGGCACGACGAGCACCGCTCAGTCGATCACGCTCACCAACCAGGGATACGGTTTCGCGGCGGATGCGTACAGTGCCACCACGACAAATTCAGCCTTCACCGCGACCCTGGGCAGTGGCTGTGCCAGCGTTGCTGTAAACGCGACCTGCACTGTGGACGTCACCTTTGCGCCAACGGCCGTGCAGACTTACAGCGAGACCGGCACGATAGGCGTGACCGCCGTGGGGTTTGGCTCTGCACCATCGGTCACCTTCAGCCTCTCAGGCAACGGCACCTCAGCCTCTGCGCCGATTGCAGGCCTGTCGCCGGCTACGCTCGTGTTCCCTGCCGTCACCGTGAACAACTACTCGCAAGGCACAGCCACGCTGACCAATACTGGCAATGCGGCGCTGACCAACATCGTAGCCACCATCACAGGAACAGGCGCGAGTGCGTTCAAGATCTATCCAACAACGACTTGCGGAAGCACACTGGCAGCGGGCGCCAGCTGCACGTATTTGATGAACTTCTATCCATCAGCTGCGGGCGGTTTTTTGGCAACGCTGTCGGTAGCGGATGACGCCAGCGGCTCGCCCCAGACGATTACCCTGAGCGGCATAGGACAGCCGGTCGCCGAACCTCAAGTCCAATTCACCCCCACCATCCTGAGCGCGATTGCAGGAACAGGCATCATGCCGGCGAACTGCGTGAACCCAGCCGAGCCAGGGCCGGCGTTGCAGACACAGCTCTGCGCACCGACCTCTGTTGCCGTCGACTATAGCGGGAATGCATACATCGCGGAACAGACCGAAAACGTCGTCCTGAAGATGGATACCAGCGGAAATATCACCGTCTTTGCAGGTGTGCAAGGCAGCGCTGGCAGCTTCAGCGGTGATAACGGTCCGGCGAAATCCGCCCATCTGAACGCGCCCGCGGGGCTCGCAATCGATGGGTTGGGAGACGTCTTTATCTCGGACTCCGGCAATGGCCGCGTTCGTGAGGTGAACGCCGCGACAGGAACGATCACCACGTTCGTCGGAGGAGGCAGTGGGACCTACTTCAACGATGGAACTGGAACGGCTGTCGTGCTCGCGCCTGCAGGCATTGCTCTTGATCCGTCCGGGAATCTTTACGTCGCCGAACCAACGCAGCAGATTGTGGTGGAGGTAACGCCGGCAGGCGTGGCGAGTGTCTTCGCTGGCGTTCAGGCATCCGGCGGCGCGGGCATCGCCGGATACAACGGCGACAACATCCAGGCGAAGACCGCGGAGTTGAATCAACCCACCAGTGTTGCCGTCGACCGGAGCGGCAATATCTATATTGCCGATTCGCTGAACTACCGCATTCGGTACGTGAATGAGAATGCCGTAGCTGGACAAATCTCAACGGCCGCCGGCGATGGGACCAAGGGTGATACGGGAGATGGCGGTGTGTCAACGAGCGCGGAGATCACGCCTCTGTCGATCGCGCTCAACCAGGCGGGTGACATCTTCGTCTCCGATGGAACGACGCTCCGGAAGGTCAGCAACCAGGGGTACATCTCGACGTTTGCGGGCGGCGGAACGGGCGGCCTGGGCGGTGCGGCAACGGCAGCGGCGCTGTCCGGCGTTGGGCAGCCGGGCATCGATAACAATGGCAACGTGCTGATTCCGGTGACAGGAACACCGCAGGTGCTGTCCGCCGGACCGACGGGACTGCTGCAGTTTGGCAACCAGGCCACGGGCACGACGAGTGCGCCGCTCACGATCGTCCTTGAGAATACCGGCAACAACTTTTTGAACTTCAATAACCTCAACTTCACCGCGACGGGGCCCTTCAGCGTAACGGGCGGAACCTGCGAACAAGCGACGGATGGCGGCTATAGTCCGAGCGAAACCTGCACCCTGATCGTAACGTTTACACCGACAACAACGGGCGCAGCGACAGGTTCGATCAGCGTGGCGAGCAACGCCACGGCGAGTCCTTCGAGCATTACGCTGCAAGGCACGGGCACAGCTGCGGGAGCGCCAACAGCGACCCTTTCTCCGGGGGCGTTGAGCTTCGGAAGTGTGAACACCGGAGTGACCTCGGCGGCGCAGATGCTGACGCTGTCGAATACAGGCAACGCCGCACTGACGATCTCTGGCATCACCATTGGCGGTACGAATCCGACTGACTTTGCCGAGACAAATACTTGCGGGGCGTCACTCGCTGCGGCAGCTACCTGCACGATCTCGGTGACCTTCGCGCCGGGATCGGCTGCGAGCTTCGCGGCAATGGTTTCTGTGGCGGATAACGCAACGGGCTCGCCGCAGACTGCGGCGCTGACGGGATCGGGAACGGTTCCTGCCGCGCCAGTTGCCGCTCTTTCGCCGAGCACCGTGAGCTTCGGGAGCCTGGTTACGGGCGCGACCGCGACCGCCCAGACGGTGACGCTGTCGAATACGGGCAATGCGGCGCTGTCGATCTCGGGCATCACGATTGGCGGGACCAACGCGACGGACTTTGCCGACACGACCACTTGCGGTGAGTCGCTGGCGGCGGGCGCGTCGTGCACCATTGCGGTAACGTTCACGCCGGGCGCGGTAGCGAACTTCTCGGCAACGATTTCTGTGGCAGACAATGCCGCGGGATCGCCACAGACCACTTCCTTAACCGGCGCAGGAATTGCGGCACCTGACTTTACGGTGAGCGCGACGCCGGCTGCCGAGACGGTGAGCTTGGGCGGCGTGGCGACCTACCAGGTGACCGTCGGTGAGATCAACGGGGACTTCAGCGGCACGGTTGCGCTGAGTGCCACGGGCTTGCCAACGGGGGCGATGGCTACGTTTACGCCCGCCTCAGTAACACCGGGCAGCGAGAGCTCGGGGAGCGTGCTGACGATCCAGACAGCGTCGCTCACCGCGCAGGCCCATGCGCAGAACGGCTGGCGCTGGCTGCCGGGCGTGACGCTGGCGTTTTGCATTCCGCTGCTGTGGTGGAGAAGCAGAGAGCGAATCTGGCGGCTGGGCTGCGGCCTTCTGTGCCTGCTGCTTGGTGTGGGGGCGGCGATGCTGACCGGTTGCGGCGGCGGGTATTACTCGCGGGCTCCGGCACAGACATACACCGTCACCGTGACCGGCACGAGCGGTTCCACTCAACATTCCACCACCGTCACGCTGACGGTTCAGTAGGAGAGACGCGATGCGATTGGATAGAACCTTTTCAGCGGCAGGTGCAGCGGCGATCAAGGGAATCGCCGCGCTGGCAGTGGTCGCGCTTCCCTTTCACGGTCGAGCGCAGGTGCAACCGGCGACGGTGTTTGGATTGGAGCCGGGACAGACCAGTGCGCTGGACGTTGGCATGAATTATGCGTATGTCCGTGCCAATGCGCCGCCCGCGGCCTGCGGATGTTTTTCGATGAATGGCGGAGGCGGCAACCTGGTAGTGAATATGCGGCATGGCCTGAGCCTCGTTGCCGACTTGCAGGCCACCCACGCCAACAATCTCAATGGCACGACGCAAAGCATTACGGTGTTCGACTATCTATTCGGGCCGCGGTATTCCTATCGCTCGGGCAGCCGGTTTACGCCTTACGCGCAGGTGTTGCTGGGAGGGTCCAACGAGCTCTCGACCTATGCATTCGTGCGCAACCGCCAGGCCTTTGCGGTGAGCGGCGGCGGCGGTGTGAGCCGCGTGCTGAACCGGCGTCTTGCGTGGAACATCGTCGAGGTGGACTACATCTACTCGCGTCTTCCGAACGCCGTCAACGATCATCAGAATGATCTTCGCGTGACGACAGGGCTGGCGTTCCGATTCGGACCGCGCTAGCGGCGCTGGCCTGAGAAACTTGGCGGGAGATCACGATCGTGTGGGTCGCTGACCTCTTCAGGCTCTCGAAGGGTGCGGCGAAATGCGGATGCGTTACGAGACCGGTCGCAGGATGGACCGCCGCATTTGAGGGAAGGCAATCTCCCGCCAAGCTGCAACAGTAGCATCGGAGGGCAATGCTCTCATGTGACGAAGGTCACGCGTTCCGGTTCAAAGTTAAAAAGCAATGGCTCCGACCCCTTCGGGTCCGAGCCATTGCCTGGATCGAGTCCCGTTATGCGTGGGCCCGCATGAGCTCCGCGAAGACCTCGCGGCTGGGGCGAACCCGATCCTCCGGTAGCGTTGCCAGCGGCTCGTCGACCAGGTTGAGCCGGCTGGCGAAATCGAGTTCTTCGGTGTTGATGTAGAAGACGCCGGTGAGGACGTCACCTTTTTCGTGGGCTTCCATGAGCATGTTGACCGCGCCCGTCTTGCTGGTGGGTGTGTAATCCTCATGCAGCTTGCGGAGCCGGAGGTGAGAGCCGTCATGCAGCTCGACGTCGACCGTGGTATCTGGATCGTAGTCGACCACGATGTTCTCGAACTGCGCGATGAAGCCCGTTTCGTTGACCAGCTCGTCATGCTCCTTCATGTACTTGTAGCTCTTGGTCGAGCCTTCATGATCGTTGAACGTGACGCAGGGCGAGATGATGTCCAGCAGCACCGTCCCCTTGTGCGCAATCGCCGCCTTCAACATTGCCGACAGCTGCTTCTTGTCGCCCGAGAACGAGCGGCCCACGAAGGTTGCGCCCAGCTGGATGGCCAGCGCGCAGACATCGATAGGCGGCATATCGTTGACCACGCCGGTCTTCAGCTTGGAGCCGATGTCGGCAGTCGCGGAAAACTGGCCCTTGGTGAGGCCGTACACGCCGTTGTCCTCGATGATGTAGATGATCGGAAGATTGCGGCGGAGTAGGTGCACGAACTGGCCGACGCCGATGGAGGCCGTGTCGCCATCACCGCTGATGCCGATCGAGCGCATGGTCTTGTTCGCGAGGATCGCGCCGGTAGCCACCGACGGCATGCGCCCGTGCACCGAGTTGAAGCTGAAGGAGCGCGACATGAAGTACGCGGGCGACTTCGACGAGCAGCCGATGCCGCTCATCTTCATCACCGTCTCGGGCTGAATGCCCATCTCGTAATAGGCTTCGAGGATGCGCTCGGAGATCGCATTATGTCCGCAGCCCGCGCAAAGGGTTGATTTGCCGCCGCGATAGTCGAGGATCTCGAGCCCAATGGGGTTGGTTTTTGGTGTTGGGACAACAGGTGAGGTCGCCATGATTACTTGTTTGCTCCTTGATGTGAGGCGATGGCCTCGGTAACGGTGCGGGCGTCGAGCGGCAGGCCGCCAAAGTAGACAACGGAGTGCAGCCTGGCGGCGAGCGACGGATCCAGGTCGACCTTCATGAGGTTCAGAAGCTGTCCGTCGCGGTTCTGTTCGACCACGTAGATGATCTCGTGGCTGGCGACGAAGTCTTCGACCTCCTTCGTCAGCGGGTAGGCGCGCACGCGCAGGTAGTCAGTCTCGATCTTCGACTCGCGCGCGAGCTGATCGCGGCTCTCCATCACGGCCACGTGGGTGCTCCCGTACGCGATGATGCCCACCTTATGGTTCCCTGCCGCTTCGAGAACCGGCTTGGGAACGTAGCTCTTGGCCGTCTCGAACTTACGCGCGAGGCGCTGCATGTTGTACTCGTAATCCTCTGGCCGCTCGGTGTATTGAGCCTTTTCATTCTTGCCGCTGCCACGCGTGAAGTACGCCGCTTTCGGATGTGGCGTGCCGGGCAATGTGCGGTATGGAATCGCATCGCCGTCAACATCCTTGTAACGGGCAAAGCCGCCGGCCTCTTCAAGCTGCTGGGCGTTGAGGATCTTGCCGCGCGTCATGGGCTTTTCTGGATAGTCGAAGGGCTCGGACATCCAGTTGTTCATGCCAAGGTCGAGATCGGAGAGCACGAAGACCGGCGTCTGCAGCGTCTCCGCAAGATCGAAGGCCTGGGTCGCGAACTCGAAGCACTCCCTGACCGATCCCGGGAACAACATGACTTGCTTGGTGTCACCGTGGGAAAGGCCGGAGATGAACGCGAGGTCTCCCTGCGCGGTGCGGGTGGGCAGCCCGGTGGAAGGCCCGGTGCGCTGCACATCGAAGATGACTCCGGGGATTTCGGCGAAGTAGCCGAGGCCGGCGAACTCCGCCATGAGCGAGATGCCGGGCCCGGAGGTTGCGGTCATAGACCGAGCCCCAGCCCATCCTGCGCCCAGCACCATGCCGATGGCTGCAAGTTCGTCCTCCGCCTGGACGATGGCGAAACTAGCTTTTCCATCTTCCTCTACGCGGTAGGTCTTCATGTACTTGATGAGGTCTTCAACAATGCTCGTGGACGGCGTGATGGGATACCACGCGACCACGGTGACGCCGGCAAACATGGCACCCATGGCGGCAGCCGCGTTGCCATCGATGATGATCTTGCCCCGGGTGGCGCTCATCGGCTCGACCACCAGACCGTCCTGCTTGGTGAGCGTGCTGGCGGCGTAGTCGTAACCCAGCTGCACCGCCTTCCAGTTGAGGTCGGCGACTGCGACCTTCTTGGCAAACTGCTTGCGCACGATAATCTCAAGGCCCTTCAGATCGATGGAGAGCAGCTGCGCCGCGACTCCGACGTACACCATGTTCTTGATCAGCTTGCGGACCTTCATCTCGGCGCCGGTGGAGGCGACGAGGCTGTCGAACGGCACCGGATAGTAGATGACGTCATCACGGCGTTCGGTGAGATTGAAGGCCTCGTCGAAGATCACCGCGCGACCCGGCGCGAGCTTGCGTATGTCTTCGTGAACCGTCTCGGGATTCATCGCGATCAGGAGGTCGTTTTCGCTCTTGCGCGCGACCCAGCCGTCGCGGCTGGCACGAATGAGATACCAGGTAGGCAGACCGGCGATGTTCGACGGAAAGAGATTCTTGCCCGACACCGGCACCCCCATGCTGAAGATGCTGCGCAGAAGAATGCTGTTCGCCGATTGCGATCCAGAGCCGTTGACCGTTGCGACGTTGATTGCGAAATCGTTCACCACCTTTTTGGGGAGAACGGTCGAGTCTGCAACGGGAAGACTCTGAAGTTCGAGATTACTGGTAGCCATTTAACAATCCTTCCATCCGTGGGTGCGTCGAGAGCGTTATGCAGAAAAATCTTGGGGAATCTGTGCGTCGTTGCGGACATAATCCGTTGCGGCCGTTTAGCGGCCACCTGGGTTATGTCATCGGAATTGTAGACCTTCCGCGTAACGACTCGCCACGCGATGAGGTGTCAGCATAGTGACGAAAACCCAGTATTGAAAGCCTTTCTGCGTAGTCATGCCTTACGGCGAGGTTGCATTTTCTAAGTGGAGCGACGAGCGAAACCCCTTGTTCGACAAGGCCTTCGTTGTTGTTTGCCAGGTCACGTGGCGAATCAATCCCACAGCTACCGGTAAAGGCGATATTTGGTGCGATTATCATTCTGCGCTCGCCGCCGTGCTGGAGACAGGTGCCTTTTGTGGTTCCGCTGCGAGCGTCGTTTGGAGGTCTGCGTGGCCAGCGACGGCAGCGCGTGCGGAGTACACGCGCCACTCGCGGTCCACATCCTCCTGGGCCTCTGCCAGCAGCTTGGCGGCGACGTCCGGATGGCTGCGCGCGAGCATCGTATAGCGCGCCTCGTTGTAGCTGTAGTCTTTCAGCGGAATCGACGGTGGACGCGAGTCGAGCTGGAAGGGATTCTTGCCCTCCGCGCGCAGCGACGGGTTGTAGCGCATCAGCGGCCAGTAGCCGGAGAGGACCGCCTTCTTCTGCTGCTCCATGCCCTGCGCGAGGTCGTAGCCGTGGGCGATGCAATGGCTGTACGCGATGATGAGCGCGGGACCGTCGTAAGCCTCAGCCTCCTGGAAGGCCTTCACGGTCTGGGCGTCGCTGCCGCCCATGGCAACCCGCGCGACATAGACCGACCCGTAGCTGACGGCCTCCATCGCCAGATCCTTCTTGCCCGTGAGCTTGCCGCCGGCGGCGAACTTGGCGACTGCCCCGCGCGGCGTCGACTTCGACATCTGCCCGCCGGTGTTGGAGTACGTTTCGGTATCGAGCACGAGGACCTTGACGTTCTCGCCGGAGCCGAGCACGTGGTCGAGGCCGCCGAAGCCGATGTCGTAGGCCCAGCCATCGCCGCCCACCAGCCAGACGCTCTTGCGGGCCAGCGAGTCGGCCACGGTAAGCAGGGTGCGGGCTTCGGGCGAGTCAACGCCGGCCAGCTTCGCGCGGACCAGCAGGATGCGCCTGCGCTGGGCTTCGATACCGACCTCGCTGCATTGGTCAGCAGTGAGGATGGCCGTGACGAGCTCGCCGCCGAGCGTCGATGCAAAGGTCTGCAGCAGAACTTCGGCATACTCCTTCTGCTGATCGAGCGCGAGACGAATGCCCAGACCGAACTCCGCGTTGTCTTCGAACAGCGAGTTGGACCACGTGGGTCCGCGCCCGCTTTTGTTCACGCTGTAAGGTGTGGTCGGAAGGCTGCCCCCGTAGATCGACGAGCAGCCGGTGGCGTTGGCGATGAACAGGCGATCGCCGAAGAGCTGGGTGAGCAGCTTGATATAAGGCGTTTCCCCGCAGCCAGCGCACGCTCCCGAGAACTCGAAGAGCGGATCGAGCAGCTGGATGTCCTTGACCTGGTTGTGCGAGAGGCGATTGCGATCCACCGAGGGCAGCGCCTCGAAGAACGTCCAGTTCTTTGCTTCCTCTTCACGAAGCCGAGCTTGCGGCACCATCTGCAGCGCCTTGTGCTTCGGCTCGGACTTGCTCATGGCGGGGCAGATCTCCACGCAGAGATGGCAGCCGGTGCAGTCCTCGGGCGCAACCTGCAGCGAGTAGCGCTCCTCCTCCATGCCGCGCCACTTCGGCTTGGCCGTCTTGAAAGTCTCCGGCGCGGTAGCGAGCAGGGTCGAGTCAAATACCTTGGCGCGGATCACAGCGTGTGGGCAGACCAGCACACACTTGCCGCACTGTATGCACAGGTCGGTGTCCCACACCGGAATCTCGTGCGCGATGTTGCGCTTCTCCCAGTGCGCGGTGCCGGTCGGGAAGGTTCCTCCGGGCGGCAGGGCGCTGACCGGCAGCACATCGCCGCGGCCGGCAGCGATCTCGCCCAGCACGTTGGTTACGAAGCTCGGCGCCTCGCGCGGGAACATGGGCAGAAGGTCAAAGGTAGCGCTGACGTGTTCTGGCGGCGTGACCCGATGCAGGTGCGCGAGTGCTGCGTCAACAGCTGCGTAGTTCTGCAGCACCACGTCACCGCGCTTGCCATAGGTCTTCTTGATCGCCTGCTTAATCTGGACGATCGCTTCGTCGCGCGGAAGGACCCCGCTGATGGCGAAGAAGCATGTCTGCATGATGGTGTTGATGCGATTGCCCATGCCGGCATCGTGCGCCACGCTGTAGCCGTCGATCACATAAAACTGCAGCTTGCGCGCGAGGATGGTCTCCTGCGTCTTGCGCGGCAGATGCTGCCAAACCTCGTCGGCGCCGTAAGGTGAGTTCAGCAGAAACACAGCGCCGGGAGCGGCCGCGGCGAGAATATCCATGCGCTCGAGAAAGGAAAAGTTGTGACACGCGATGAAGTTGGCTTCCGTGATGAGATACGTCGAGCGAATGGGCTCCGGACCAAAGCGCAGATGCGAGGTTGTCACGGAGCCGCTCTTCTTGGAGTCGTAGACAAAGTAGCCCTGCACATAGTTCTCCGTGCCCGACCCGATGATCTTGATGGAGTTCTTATTCGCGCCGACCGTGCCGTCCGAGCCAAGGCCGTAGAAGAGCGCGCGGATGGTGCGGGGATCTTCGGTGGAGAAGGCTGGATCGTAGTCGAGGCTGGTGTGGGTCACGTCGTCCGCGATGCCGATCGTGAAGTGGTTCTTCGGCTGCGGCTTCTTGAGCTCGTCGAAGATGCCCTTCACCATCGCGGGAGTGAACTCCTTGGAGGAGAGGCCATAGCGTCCCCCAATCACGCGTGGGGAGTGAAGGAAGGATAGAGCGGGGCTGGCAAAGAATTCACTGAGCGCCGTAACGACATCCTGGTAGAGAGGCTCGCCGAGCGAGCCGGGCTCCTTGGTACGGTCCAGCACGGCAATGGATTTAACGGTTACCGGCAGCGCGGCCATGAAGGCTTCGATCGCGAACGGACGGTAGAGATGCACCTTCAGCAGCCCCAGCTTCTCTCCCCGCGCGTTCAGATGGCTGATAGCTTCTTCAACCGCGCCGGCACCCGATCCCATGATGATGATCACGCGCTCGGCATCCGGCGCGCCCACGTAATCGAATAGCTGGTAGGCGCGGCCCGTGAGGGTTGCAAACTTGTCCATCACGTTCTGCACGATGGTCGGGCATGCAAGGTAGAACGGATTGCAGGCCTCGCGCGCCTGGAAGAAGACGTCGGGATTTTGCGCAGTCCCGCGAAGGATGGGGTGATCGGGGCTGAGGGCACGCTCGCGGTGCGCGCGCACCAGCTTCTCGTCGAGCAAGGCACGGATGGTCTCGTCCGAAATAGTCGAGGCCTTGTTGATCTCGTGCGATGTGCGGAAGCCGTCGAAAAAATGCATGAACGGGATGCGCGCTTCAAGGGTGGCGATGTGCGCGATCAAAGCCATGTCGGCCGCCTCCTGCACGGAGTTCGACGCCAGCATCGCATACCCGGTAGACCGGCAGGCCATGACATCCGAGTGGTCGCCAAAGATCGACAGGGCGTGCGTCGCAATCGAGCGCGCCGTGACGTGAATGACGTTCGACGTAAGCTCGCCCGCAATCTTGAACAGGTTGGGGATCATTAATAGGAGGCCCTGCGAGGCCGTGAAGGTGGTGCTGAACGCGCCGGCCTGCAAGGCGCCGTGCATCGCGCCAGCGGCTCCGCCCTCACTCTCCATCTCGGCGATAAGCGGAATGGTGCCCCAGATGTTCTTGCGGCCTTCTTCCTTCCACTGGTCGGCCCATTCGGCCATGGTGGACGACGGCGTAATCGGGTAGATCGCGATGACCTGTGCCAACCGGTACGCCACCTGGGCGGCGGCTTCATTTCCATCAAGAATTGCAATGTGTTGATCGATCAAGGAGATGCTCCAATCGGTGCAATCTCATTTTGAGCTTGCAGCCGATGAGCGGTTGTGATGATTATCACAAGGCTGTTTTTCGGGGTCTGATATGTTGTAGAAAGAACGTATGACAACTCATATCTATCTGCCGGTTATCGTCCTGTTGATTGGAGGCGCCGGATTTGCGGTCGGTCCGCTGGCCTTGGCGTGGCTGTGGGCCAAGAAGTTTTCGCCACAAAAATCCGGTCCCAGCAAGAACTCCATCTACGAGTGCGGTCTGGAGTCCGACGGCGATGCCTGGATCAAGTTCAAGCCCGGCTACTACATTTACGCCATCGTCTTTCTTATCTTTGACGTAGAGGCGATCTTCCTCTTGCCGTTCGCGGTGTCGTTTGGTGGCTTTACCGCCGGCGAAGCCATCGAGATGCTGGTGTTCGTAGCCTTGCTGGTGGGTGGCCTGGTCTGGGCCTGCCGGAAAGATGTGCTGTCCTGGAGCTAGCCCAACGCGGAGTAGACTAAGAAAAGCGTTGGTTTGGCCCGAATAAACCGATTGAACCCTGACGTGAGAAGGTTTTGTGGAAATGGATGAGCAGCTAAAGAGCGAGTTGAGACGGCAAGGTGTGGTGGCAACGTCTCTTCAGGAGCTCTACAACTGGGGCCGCAAGAGTTCGGTTTGGCCGTTGAACTTCGGCCTCGCCTGCTGTGCCATCGAGATGATCGCCGCCACCATGGCGCGCTACGATCTTGCCCGCTTCGGCGCCGAGGTGTTTCGCCCCTCTCCCCGCCAGGCCGACCTCATGATCGTCGCCGGAACCGTGACCAAGAAGATGGCCCCGCAAGTCGTCCGCCTCTATAACCAGATGCCGGAACCCAAGTACGTGATCTCCATGGGAGCCTGTGCGATATCCGGCGGCCCCTTCAAGCAGGGCTACAACGTGCTCAAGGGAATCGACCGCTACATTCCGGTGGATGTCTATATCCCCGGCTGCCCGCCGCGTCCCGAAGCGCTGATCGACGCCTTCATGATGTTGCAACGAAAGATCGACGCACAGTATCTGACCGGGCCCGGCCGCCCGCGTCACCTCGACGCTGAAACGCCAAGCGAGTTTGTGGTGCCGGAGTTCGGCGCGCACGACCTGGTTCCCACAAGCAACAGCGAAGTCTGGAGCGTTCCGCTGGTTAACATTTCGAATGCAGGCAAGAATGAACCTGGAAGAGATTAAGTCCCAAATCGAAGCGAACGTTTCCGGTTGCCGCCTGGAGATCATCCCCAATGGCAGCCCTTCCGGTCAGCATTCCCTGCTGGTGGATGTGGACCACGGATTTGCCGTGGCCACCTTCCTGCGCGATGGCGCCACCCCGCGTTTCGACTTCTGCTCCAACGTCACCGGCATCGACTGGCCGGTCAAGGAAGTCTCCACCAAGACCAAGGTCAAGAAGCTGGTCGACGGCGTGGAGAAAGAAGTGGACGAGGTCGTCAAGACTCAGACTGGTGGCTATCTGGAAGCTGTCTACCACCTGTATTCCGTCGAGCAGCGCGAAGGCCCGGTGGTTCTGCGTATGCGCACCGAAGACCGGGCCGAGCGGGTACATGTTCCCTCGCTGACTCCCATCTGGCGCAGCGCCGAGTTTCAGGAGCGCGAAGCCTATGACCTCTTCGGAATCCTGTTCGATGGGCACCCAGACCTGCGCAGGCTGTTGATGTGGGAAGGCTTTGAAGACTATCCCATGCGCAGAGATTACGTGGATCCCGACGACTACGAGTATGAGCCGACAGCCCACGACGACGTATTGAAGCGGGCCCAGGCGCATCGCCCCGCCCAGGAGGGAGGTCTATGAGCATCCTGACCGACGCTTCCGTCGATACGATCTCCAGGGACGAAACCGACCATCTCACCGGCGATCTGCTCGAGATCTCGATGGGGCCGCAGCACCCTTCCACGCACGGCGTCTTTCGCATGAACGTCACGCTGGACGGCGAGCAGGTCGTGAAGCTCAAGCCCGTCTTCGGCTATCTCCATCGCAATCATGAAAAGATTGCCGAGACCGAAAGCTACCTCGGCTGCATGCCCTATACCGACCGCCTGGACTACATCTGCTCGATCACTAACAACTGGGCCTATGCGCTGGCGGTCGAGACTCTGGCCGGCATCAAGGTGCCTGAGCGAGCGGAGTACCTCCGCGTCATCACCGGCGAGCTCACCCGGCTGCAGAATCACGCTGGCCTGATCGGCTTCCTGATGCAGGACATGGGTGCCAGCGGAACACCGCTGATGTATGCCTTCCGCGAGCGCGAAAAAGTGCTGGACTTGTTCGAGGCCCTCACTGGCGCGCGCATGATGTGCAACTACATGCGCTTCGGCGGCTGTCGCTGCGACCTGCCCGCGGGCTGGCTGGACGGCGCAAAAAAAGTTGTCGAAGGCTTCCCCCGATTCCTCGACGAGTTTGAAAGCCTGCTGAAGACCAACGAGATTCTGATGGCCCGGACCCAGGGTGTCGGCATCGTGACCAAGGCGCAGGCCATCAACGCCGGGCTGAGCGGTCCGATGGCAAGAGCCTCGGGCGTCGATTACGACCTGCGCAAGGTGGACAAGTACGGCATCTACGAGCGTTTCAGCTTTCGCGTTCCGCTGGGCGAGATTGGCGACGTGTACGACCGCTACATGCTGCGCGTCCTGGAGATGCGCGAGTCGATCGAGATCCTCAAGCAGGCAATCCGCGATCTTCCGGAAGGCCCCATCATGGACCCCGGCACCAAGATCCGCGGCTTCCGTCCCAAGGCTGGCGAAGCCTATGGGCGCATCGAGGGCCCCAAGGGTGAGCTCGGCTTCTACCTCATCAGCGATGGATCGCCGAACCCCTACCGCTATCGCGTCCGTCCGCCCACACTCATCAACCTCACGCTGCTGGAGGACATGTGCCTGGGACATAACGTCGCCGACATCGTCATCATCCTGGGGAGCATCGACATCGTTCTGGGCGAGGTGGACCGTTGAGTTCCTGTAAACACATGACGCCATCTTCCGCACCGCAGGGGGTTCGCTTTGCTAGGTGAAGGTATTGTGAAGGGCCTGGCCGAGACGGCACGCAACTTCTTCGGCAGTTACGTCAACAAAGAACGGCTCACGACAGTTCAATTTCCAGAAGAGCGGCTGCCCCAGATCGAGGCGACGCGCGACTTCCCTTTCCTGGTCTACGACGGCGCCGATCCCGAACCCGGATTGCGTTGCGTGGCCTGCCAGATCTGTGAAAAAGAGTGCCCGCCCAAGTGCATTTACATCGTCAAGAGCGCGGACAAGAAGCCGGACGCGACCGGGAAAGCGCAGTTTTATCCGGCGCAATTCGATATTGATATCTCCGTCTGCATGAGCTGCCAGATCTGCGTCGAGGTCTGCCCGTTCGACGCCATCAAGATGGACGTGGAGTTCGAGATGAGCTCCGAGGACCGCTTTGGCGGCCTGCTGCTGGACAAGTACAAGCTAGCCAAATCGAACGAGTACTACAACAAGATTCATCCCACCGAAGCTGGCGCCGTGGACGCGGCCCTCGCCGAAGAGCGCGCAAAGGCAAAGCTCGCAGCAGAGGCGAAGGCAAAGAAGGACGCGGAGATTGCTGCGGCAAAAGCTGCTGCCCCAGCGGCAGCTCCTGCCCCAGCGGCCACGCCAGCGCCTGCTGAGACGCCGGCCCCCGCCGTTACCTCGGCAGTTGGAGAAACCAAGTGACCGGCCACCTAGTTACGCTCGATCAAATCTTCGTCGTCATCAAACACTGGCTTCTAGGCTTTGTCCCAGGCGCGCTCCAGCCCATCAGCTCCGCGATCCTCTCGGTTGTGCCCGTAGTCATCGCCTTTCCCCTGCTGTTCGCGATTACAACGGTTCTCGAGCGCAAGGGCTTGGGAAGAATGCAGAACCGCTACGGCCCAAATCGCGCAGGCTGGTTCGGCATTCTGCAGCCCATGGCCGACGGCATTAAATCTCTCACCAAGGAAGACATCGTTCCGAAGACGGCCGACCAGTTGGTGCACTTCCTGGCGCCCGTCGTGATGGTGATTGCTTCGTTCCTGGTGTACGCCGTCGTGCCCATCGGCAGGAACATGGTCATCGCCGATCTGAATGCCGGCGTGCTGTTTTTCTTCGCGATCGGCTCCATGGTGGAACTGTCGGTATTCATGGCAGGCTGGTCGAGCCACAGCAAGTACTCCCTGCTGGGAGCGATGCGCGCCATCGCCCAGATGATCAGCTACGAGATGCCGCTGGTCCTCGCATCGGTGGTCGTGATCATGGCAGCCGGCTCGCTCTCAACCGTGACGATCGTGAACATGCAGGCAGGCTACACCGGCATCTGGCCGCACTGGTACCTATTTACGCCGTGGGGCATCATCGGATTCGTCATCTTCATGATTGCCGCGACCGCGGAGTCGAACCGCTGCCCCTTCGATATGCCCGAAGGCGAATCGGAGATTATCGCCGGCTATTTCATCGAATACTCCGGCTTCAAGTTTGCGCTGTTCTTCCTCGCTGAGTATCTCGGCATGTTCGCGACCAGCGCCATGGCGATTACCTTCTTCCTCGGCGGCTGGTCGGCACCCTTCTCGTTCCTCACCTGGATCCCGTCTTACTTCTGGTTCTTCGCAAAGCTGCTGACGATCATCTGCGCCTTCATCTGGGTTCGCGGCACGCTTCCGCGTCTGCGCATGGACCAGCTGATGAACTTCGCCTGGAAGTTCATGCTGCCCCTGTCGCTGATCAATATTGTTGGCGCCGGCATCTGGCACTTTATGCCTGCCGGATTTACGCGGTGGGGAGTTGTCAGCTTGCTCCTCGCTCTGTCGTGTGTTCTCTTGAGTCGCGGCCTGCGGCGCAACAAGTGGTTTCATGTGCGTACGTATCGCTTCGCAAGTTAGACCTGTGATGATCATCACAGGGTAGTCGGGTTCCGTATGTTCATCTGTATCTACTTCCTTTGCAGGGCTGGAATCGTTTCAAGATGACTATTTCCTTTTTGCTGCTCGCCGCGATCACGATCATCGGAACCGCTGCGGCGATGACTCTGAAAAATCTGGTGCACTGTGTTCTGGCGCTATCGCTTGGACTGGTCGGATTAGCGGCGTTGTACATGCAACTCGGCGCCCAGTTCGTGGGGTTCACGCAGATCCTGGTGTACGTTGGCGCCGTCGCCATCCTGGCGGCCTTTGCCATCATGATGACGCGCAGCGCCGATCCGGCCGTCTCGCACGTTGTCTCCTCCTTTCGAGCATCCGGCGCGCTGATCGCCATTCTGGTCTTTGCGGTGCTGGCCTGGGCCACCATCTCCGGAACCTCGGCGCAGCCGATCCTCACCGCAGCCCCCGAAAGCTCGGTCGGCCAGGTGGGCGCAGCGCTGATGCATCGCTTCGTCCTTCCGCTGGAGGTAATCGGCCTGCTGCTCACGGCCGCACTCATCGGTGCGGGCATCCTCGCGATGGATGAACATCGGGGAAATCAGAATCGGGGGACTCGATGAGCCAGCTCTCCGGCTATCTACTGCTCTCTGCCTTCCTGTTTTCGATCGGCCTCGCTGGCGCTCTCACCCGCCGCAACGCGATCCTGGTACTGATTGGCATCGAGTTGATGTTGAACGCGGCCAACCTGAACTTCATCGCCTTCTGGCGTTACGGCCCGCACCCCGAAGCCTTGACCGGCGTCATGTTCGCGATCTTCTCCATCAGCGTAGCCGCGGCAGAGGCTGCCGTTGGCCTCAGCATCATCCTCGCCGTCTATCGGCACTCCAGGACAACGGACCTTGACAAGCTGAACTCGATGAAGGGCTAAGCGGCACATGAACTGGATCGTAGAAAACCTCTGGCTGATTCCCGCGCTGCCCCTGTTTGCAGCAGGAATCAGCGCCCTCACGAAACAGAAGGGCCGCAAACTCGCCGCATCGCTTGCCATCGGCTCGATGGGCATCTCTTTCCTCCTTGCCCTCTGCGCCTTCGCTCACGTGCTCGCGTTACGCAGCAGCGGGCAAGCGACCCAGCAGTTCTTCAACTTTCCCTGGTTTCAGTTCGGCAATGACTGGCTGTCGCTGGGATGGGTGCTGAATCCTCTGACCGCCGTGATGCTGGTGATGGTCACCTTCGTTGGCCTGCTCATCTTCATCTTCAGCGTCGGCTACATGGAGCACGACGAGAACTTCACGCGCTTCTTCTGCTTCCTGGCACTGTTCGCGAGCGCCATGCTGGGCGTGATCATCTCCAACAGCCTGCTGCTGCTCTTCATGTGCTGGGAGATTGTCGGCCTCACGTCCTACCTGCTGATCGGCTTCTGGTACTTCAAGCCAAGCGCCGCGGCGGCCGCCAAGAAGGCCTTCATCACCACCCGCATCGGCGACCTTCCCTTCTTCCTTGGGATCGTCTGGCTGTACTCGCAGACCGGGACGCTGCTGTTCTACAACAACGGAGCCGGCGCCCTCGAGCCCGCCGCCATCACGCACCTCCTGTCACAGACCACCGCCACCGGCATGTGCGTCGCCACGGGAATCGCGCTGCTGATCTTCTGCGGAGCGATTGGCAAGTCCGGCCAGTTCCCCCTGCACGTATGGCTTCCCGACGCCATGGAAGGCCCCACCCCCGTCAGCGCGCTGATTCATGCCGCAACGATGGTCGCGGCCGGCGTATTCCTCGTCGCCCGGGTTTATCCGCTGATGAGCGCGCACAATGGCGTCGCCGGCGTGCTGACAACCTCGACTGCGCTACAGGCTGTGACCTGGATCGGGGCGATCACCGCGCTGTTTGGATCCCTGGTCGCCGTCGCGCAGTTCGACATCAAGCGCATCCTGGCCTACTCGACCGTGTCTCAGCTGGGCTACATGATGATGGGCCTGGGCGTCGGTGGCGTGGCCGTCGGCATGTTCCACCTCATCACGCACGCGTTCTTCAAGGCGCTGCTCTTCCTCGGCGCCGGCTCGATCATTCACGGCTGCTCGGGCGAGCAGGACATTCGCAAGATGGGCGGAATACGAAAGCTGATGCCCATCACCTTCGCGACTTACGCCATCGCGATGCTCGCGCTGTGCGGCTTTCCCTTGTTCTCCGGCTTCTGGAGCAAGGACGAGATTCTGCACGCCGCGCATCACTGGAACATCTCGCAGCTGCCGTACTACATGGGCGCCTTTGCCGCGCTGCTCACTGCGTTCTACATGACCCGCCAGGTCTTCTACGTCTTCGCCGGCCGCTCGCGACTGACCCAGGAGACCACCGACGCCTCACACACCGACCCGCATGCACACGCAGCTGACCACCATCACGGCTCCGGCGCAATTCATGAGAGCCCAGCGGTCATGACCGTGCCCCTCGCTCTGCTGTCCGTCTTTGCCCTGCTGCTCGGCTTCTTCGGAACCCCAGCGTGGCCGTGGTTCCAGTCGTTCCTCGATGACTCGCCCCTGGCGGTCAACTTCGGCGCGTTCGGCGAAGGCGGAATTCTGCCGGTGATGCTGATCTCGTCCCTCATCGTATTCCTCGGCCTTGGCCTCGGCTGGTACTTCTACGGCCGCCGCCCGATCGTCAGCGCCGAAGCTCCGGACGCCGTCGGCAAACTCTCGCCCTCAATCTTCACCGTCCTGGGCCACGCGTTCTACTTCGACGCCCTGTACGCTGCGACCTTCATTCGACTGAACACGCTGCTTTCGAAGATCTCCGATTGGCTCGACCGCTGGGTCTGGAACGGCGCCGTCAAGACGATCACTTCCCTCGTATTTGGATTCGCTCACTTGGACAACTTCTTAGACACGCACGTAGTGAACTCAGGCTTTGACGAAGGATGCGAAGGCGTCTCACTCAGCGGCCAGGTCCTTTCACGGCTGCAAGCTGGCCGCGTCCAGGGATATCTCAAGATCGTGGCAGGCGCGCTCATCGTCTTCACGATCCTGCTGCTATGGAAGGCCCGGGCATGACTCAGGATATGAACTCCTTCCCATGGCTCACGATCCTAACTGCAGTGCCGCTCGTCGGCGCCCTTGCGGTGCTCGCGCTGGGTGGCAGGAACAAGGTGCTGGTACGCTGGACAGCTCTTGCCTTCAGCGCCATCTCCCTGCTCATCACGCTGATCCTCTGGCACAGCTTCAACAGCGCCGCCGACGGCTTCCAATTCCAGGAGCTGCACCCTTGGATTCCGTCGCTCAACGTGAGCTATCGCCTTGGAATTGATGGCCTCGGTCTGCTCATGCTCCTGCTCACCGCGATTGTCGTGCCGATTGGCATGCTCGCCTCCTGGCAAATTGAAGAGCGAGTTCCGCTGTACTTCGCGCTGGTTCTTACGTTGCAGACATGTCTCGTCGGCACCTTCACGGCCTTGAACTTTTTCCACTGGTTCATCTTCTGGGAGCTGGCGCTGATCCCCGCATTCTTCCTGGTCAGACTCTGGGGCGGCTCCGGCAGCGCCAAAGCCGCGATGCAGTTCCTCGTCTATACGATGGTGGGCAGCGTCGCGATGCTGCTATCCTTCCTGGCGATCTTTCTCTCGACCAACACATTTGATTTCTCTGAAATCGCAACCATGGGACAGAACGGCACCCTGATGCCAGCAGTGGTCGCGAAACTGGGCTGGCACCTGCTGACACCAGAACACGTTGCCCTGGTCATCTTCTTTGGCGCATTCCTTGGCTTCGCGGTGAAGGTTCCCCTCTTCCCTTTCCACACCTGGCTGCCCTCAACCTATGCGGAAGCGCCCAGCGGAACGACCGTCCTCTTAACCGGTGCGATGTCCAAGATGGGCGTGTACGGTTTTCTTCGCATCCTGCTACCCATCTTCAGCCCGGAGATGCAAAAGGTCCTCACCCTCCTTCTTTGGCTCGCGGTGGCGACCGTCGTCCTGTCCGCCTACACCGCCATGGCCCAGAAGGACCTCAAGCGCATCTTTGCCTATTCCTCGATCAATCACCTGGGCTATTGCCTGCTTGCGATCTTCGCGGTGGCCAAGTTCACCAGCGGGGATGCAGTGCTTACCACCCAGAAGTTCGCAGCGATGAACGGCGTATTTCTCCAGATGTTCAACCACGGCCTCACAGCGGCGACGCTCTTCTGGTTTATCGCCATGCTGGAAAAACGGACCGGCGGCGCGCGCGGCCTGGACGACTTCGGCGGCCTGCGCAAAGTCATTCCAGTCTTTACCGGCTTGATGGGGATCGCGCTCTTCTCTTCGCTCGGCCTGCCCGGGCTGAACGGATTCATCGGCGAATTCCTGATCTTTAAGGGATCGTTCCCGCTCGTAACCTGGGCCACCTCTCTGTCCGTGATCGGTCTGCTGATCACAGCCATCTTTATCCTCGGCGTCATCCAGCGCGTCTTCTCCGGACCGCTCAAGGAGAAGTGGGGACAGCTACCTGACCTCTCGCTCGGCGAGCGGCTGACGCTCGTGCCCGTCATTGGACTTATGTTCGCTCTGGGTCTTTATCCCCAGCTCATTCTCGGCGTCGTCAACCATACCGCCATACAGATGGCAATCCATCTGCGGAACTTCTGATTATGCTTGCTTGGACGATCTATATCTCGTTTCTCGGAGCTCTGGTGCTCCTCCTGCTGCCAAGTCGCAGCGCGGCGTTGGTACGCGTCCTTGCGCTTACGACCACTCTGGTCACCTTTGCCATCACGCTGACTGCATTCCTCCAGCATCGTTCGGGAGAGATGTTCACCGTCGTCGACTATCCCTGGATCTCCTCCATGGGCATTCACTTCAGCCTCAAGGCCGATGGCATCAGCTTAACCTTGCTCCTTCTCACCGGCGTCATCGGAGTCTGCGGGGTCCTCTTCTCGTGGGATGTTGACCATCGCATCAAGGAGTTCTTCGCGTTCTACCTGGTCCTCATCGGCGCAGTCTATGGCGTCTTTCTCAGCTTCGACCTGTTCCTCCTCTTCGTCTTCTACGAAATCGTCGTGATCCCCAAGTACTTCCTCATCGCCATCTGGGGTTCGACGCGCCGTGAGTATGCGGCCATGAAGCTCGTTCTGTACTCCTTCATTGGCAGCGCCATGGTTCTGGTTGGCCTCATCGCGGCCTACGTGGTTGCAGGTTCCCATAGCATGTCTCTCGGCGACCTTGCCGGTTATCCCTATCCGCCTCACTTCCAGATGTGGGCGTTCCCGCTGGTCTTCGTCGGATTCGGTATTCTCGCCGGCCTCTGGCCCTTCCACACCTGGGCGCCGACCGGCCACGTCGCGGCGCCGACGGCTGCTTCCATGTTGCTCGCCGGCGTTGTCATGAAGCTGGGCGCCTATGGCTGCCTGCGCGTGGCGATGACCTTGTTCCCGCTCGGCCTCGCTCCCTGGGGCTTTCATGTCCTCGGCGTCGGCTCCTGGCGCGACGTCTTTGCAGTGCTCGCCGTCATCGGCATTCTCTATGGCGCACTCGTCGCTCTGGTGCAGAAAGACTTCAAGTTCGTCATCGGCTACTCGAGCATCAGCCACATGGGCTTCATCCTGCTCGGCCTCATGACCCTCAACCAGATCGGCCTATCCGGCGCCGTCGTGCAGATGGTCTCGCACGGCATTCTCGCGGGCCTGCTCTTCGCTGTCGTCGGACGCATGGTCTACGCCCGCACCCACACGCGCGACCTGCCCGCCCTTGGACCGATGCACCTGAGCAAGCTGCTGCCGTTTGCCGCCTTCACCTTCGTCGTTGCCGGTATGGCGAGCATGGGTCTACCCGGTTTCAGCGGATTCGCTGCGGAGTTGATGATCTTGATTGGGGTTTGGCATTCGTATCCGACGCTCATTCTCTTTGTCGGCATAGGCCTCATCGCTGGAGTCGCCTATATCTGGCGCGCCATGCAACAGGCCTTCTTCGCGGGAACCAGCGCACCGGCCCTTGAGCCCGAACATCCCCTTCCCCCCATCACCTTCCCCGAAAAACTAGGTGCAGGCATCCTCATCTGCTCCAGCGTGATCGTCGGAACCTTCCCCCAGGTCTTTCTTAGCGTGATTCATCCAGCCTTGAACTCGCCGCTCTTCCAGGGCCTGCGGAAGGGAGGCTGGTAATGAACGCGATCCACTACGGACAACTGCTGCAACTCGCCTGGCCAGAGATCATCCTTACCATCGCGGCCCTGATCGCTCTGGCTGCCGACCTGCTCTTCCTTCGACGGTCCCCTTCGCACGTCCGCTTTCTAGTCGCCGCAAGCATCGCCTCCATTGGCTGCATTGCTGCGATCTTCAAATTGTTGCCGGGCTCAAGCGAGGGCGCGCTTCTCGGCGGCGTATTGCTCTCCAATCCGGCCACGCATCTGGTTCAGATCGCGCTGCTCGTGATCGCGATCCTCACGCTCTTCCTCTCGGTAGACTCGGCCTTCACCGATCACGTAGGTGAATTCGTTCTCCTGATCCTGCTCGCGACCACTGGCATGATGTTCCTCGTTGCCTCGCAGGACCTGCTCGTCATCTTCATCTCGCTGGAACTGCTGAGCCTGTCGGTCTACATTCTTGCAGGGTTCGATAAGCGAAGCCCTCGTTCTTCCGAAGCTGCTCTCAAGTACTTCCTCTTCGGTGGAATGTCTGCCGCCTTCATGCTGTTTGGCTTCAGCCTTCTGTATGGATTCTCGAATTCAACCAACCTCGTCCAGATCGCCAATGCCATTCACGGCGTGCCGCTCAATCCCCTTGTGATCCTTGCGATCGTGACAACCGTGATCGGCTTCGGATTCAAGATCGCCGCCGCGCCGTTCCACTTCTGGGCACCCGACGTCTACCAGGGAGCGCCCACACCGAGTGCTGCCTTCATCGCCTCCGGTTCAAAGGTGGCAAGCTTTTTCATCTTCTTCCAGGTTCTGGTGATAGGCTTCGCCGGCGCCGAAGGTAGCGCGACCTTGCACCACTTCCAAAGCGGATGGGTGCCGGTGATTGTCGCGGTTGCGGTCGTCTCGATGCTGCTGGGAAATCTGGTCGCAATCACGCAAACCAGCCTGCGCCGGTTGCTCGCCTATTCTGCCGTTGCCCACGCCGGCTACATGCTGCTTGCCTTCGTAGCTCACTCGGAACAAAGCCTGGCGGCACTTTTGTATTACGTCGCGACGTACGCGCTGGCCACGCTAGGCATCTTTGGCATTCTCGCCGTCACAGAGAAGCACCTTGGCAATGACAAGATCTCGGGCCTTGCCGGCCTCAGCCGCCGCGCGCCCTTCCTCTCTGCCTGCCTCTTCATCTTCGTGCTCTCGCTTGCAGGAATTCCCCCGCTTTCCGGATTCTTCGCGAAGTTCCTGCTCTTCTCCGCGGTGCTGGCGGTAAGCTCGGGTTCGAAGCTCCTGATCGGCCTTATCATCTTCGCGATCGGCATGAGCGCGGTGTCGCTCTACTACTATCTACGAGTGCTCAAGAGCGCATTCGTCGCCGATCCACCGGTCGACGCCGCAAAAGTTCCGGCTCCAGTGCTAATGCAGCTAGTGATTGGATTGCTTGCAGCCGGCGTCGTCGCCCTGGGTTGTGCCCCGGACTTGATCCTCAACCAGATCCTGAACGTCATTCACGCTTCGGGACTCTGATCTTCCAGCCGCGCCCACTGGTTTCGATCAGACCATCGTTGCCATGACGGGCTATGACGAAATGGCCCTGCAATCGTGCCGCCCCGATGTTCAGGCGGTCTCGAGGCAACGGACAAGCGTTCGAACGTCATCGGCATCCACAACATATTGAGGTCCCATCGACAGCGACTCGCCCGCACTCACCGCAGCCGAATCAGGACCTTTCACCCTTCGCCGGAGCGATCCGTGAAAGTGCTTGGCCCGCGTAGCCCTCGCCACCGATGCACCATTCTGCAACCGCAGTCCACCCCCGACCGCAATGTCGATCCGATCGCCTGCCAGCCGAACCAACTCGGCGAGCGCCGCGGCTCCGGCAACTACGTCAGGCTGTCCCCCCGAGGTGAGCAGCCGATCCGCTCCAGTGGCGATCACGTCTTCGAGCGCTTGCGGCAGCGATGGGGTCGTATCAAATGCGCGATGAAACGTCACCTCCAGCGGCCGTGCAAGTTCAACCAGCGCACGCGCGCCCTCAACATCGACCCGCCCATCCGGCCGCAGCATCCCAAAGACCGCGCCCGCCGCACCAAGCTCCTTGGCATGCAGAATGTCTCGCCGCATCACATCAACTTCCGACGCTGAATATACAAAATCCCCACCACGCGGCCGCACCAGTACATGCACGGGAAGTCCGCTCCGCTCCACCGCATCCAGAATCAGTCCGTGGCTCGGAGTAATCCCACCCTCGCTAAGCCCGGAGCATAGTTCGATTCGGTGCGCTCCGCCCTCTCGCGCCGCAAGGCACGCGTCGATCGTCTCGGCGCAGAGTTCAAAGATCACCTGTTGCATTCGTTTGACCTGCTACCGGCATCTGCGGAAGGAACATGCATGTTGAGTCGCTTCAAAGACTCGATTGTAACCTCGCCCGTAGCACCACCGACCTACTGGACGACTCGCTCCGACAGATTCCCCTGACCTATATTCTCTGTGGTATCGTCACTCTAACTGAGCATATCGACGCCAAACAATCAAATCAGGCCCAGCCTTTACCTCTTCAAGAGCAGTCAATAAGAGATAGCCGACGGGCGACGATGTATCAGGACTTCGCATATTAAGTTCTTCAGGTACGACACACAGGAGACGCGCATGGCTGTTGGAACCACCGGAAATGCAGGTACATCCATTCGCAACGAAGCGTCGGGGAGCTACGTGCTGCCGATGGTTCTGATGGTGGCACTCTATTTCAGCATCGGCTTCATCACCGCGCTCAACGACATCCTGATTCCGCACTTCAAAGACCTCTTCCATCTCACCAACGTCCTCGCCCTCCTGGTGCAGTTCTGCTTCTTCGGCGCCTACTTCGTCATGTCGCTGCCCTGCGGCTGGATCGTGGGCCGCATCGGCTACAAGCCCAGCATCATTACCGCCCTTTGCGTCATGTCGGCAGGCCTCTTTCTCTTCGTCCCCGCCTCCATCGCGATCTCCTATCCGCTGTTCCTCTTCGCGCTCTTCGTCGTCGGCAGCGGACTCGCGCTGCTGCAGGTCGCGATCAATCCCTACGTCAGCGTCCTCGGCCCAGCCGAGAAGGGCGCCTGGCGCATCAACCTCTGCGGCATCTTCAACTCCTCTGCCACCACCATTGCTCCGCGCGTTGGCGCCATCTTCATCTTCATCGCCGCCGGAGCCACCACCGCGCAACTCGCCCACTCGGTGCGCATGCCCTATGTCATCCTCGGAAGCTTCGCCCTTCTGGTCGCCCTCATCACCGCCAGCGTGCCGCTTCCCTCACTGATCGAAACCAACTCCAACGCCGCCACCACCAAGGCCGACGGCAGCGCCTGGAGCTTCACGCACCTGCGTTTCGGCGCACTCGCCATCTTCTCGTCGGTCGGTTCCGAAGTCGCCATCGGCAGCATCCTCATCAACTTCCTCGGCCAACCTTCCATGGGCGGTTACACCCACGCCGCCGCCGCCACCTTCGTCTCCTTTTATTGGGGAGGCGCCATGGCCGGCCGCATCATCGGCTCCGTCGCCTTGCTCAAGGTCAAAGCCCAACACGCCCTCTTCGCCGTAGCCAGCCTCGCCGCCCTCATGGTGCTCATCACCATCTTCGGCCATGGCTCTGTCGCCAAGTGGGCCATCGTCAGCTGCGGCCTCTTCAACTCCGTCATGTGGCCATGCATCTTTCCGATCGCGGTCAGGGGGCTCGGCAAGTTCACCAGCCAGGGTTCGGGCATCCTGATCACCATGGTGGTCGGCGGCGCCATTGTGCCTGTCCTTCAAGGCTTCCTCGCCGACAAGCTCGGTTACCAGCACAGCTTCGTCATGGTGCTGCTCTGCTACGCCTACCTGGTCTTCTTCTCCACCAGCGGCTACAAGATTCGCCAGCCGCGTTTCGATTCCCTGCCCAACTACGTCCCCCCGGTAGAGATCTAGTTCGCCGGCTGCTTCTTAGGCTGAAGCTTCGCGGGATGACTGTCCGCGCTCAGCGACGCCGTCGCACCGCCGTCGACATCCGTCACCTCGATCTCGCGACTCCAGAACACAGTTACGGTCACGCGATTGAGCCCCATCGCCCGCACCTTGAGAGTGCGCCAACGGAACCATGAGGGTCGCTACGGCCGCTCCCATCCGAGCCTGGACGCCGCACTTCTTGATCCGCCCGCCCTCCACCTGCCGATCACTTCCGCCCCAAACGCCGATTTCGCCCGCCGGTTCCCCCCGATTCGGCTAGAAATAGGCTCGGATTCTGTCCAAAAATCGCCATTTCCCCCTCCCGCACCAGTTTTTTTGACTTAATTCTAATTTCGTTCTTGCAAACCACATCCAGACAAGGTAGATTTCACTAAATCGTCACACTTTTGAGCAACTCGGCCCCATTTGAACAAAATAGTGTTCGAAGCAAGCTAGAGCAGCAGTTTGAGTCACGGGCCATTAACTCATGTGTGACGTATCGCACAAGGTTCGCAAAAAGGCTTCAAGAGAGAGCAGACATGACACGCGAATTTGCATTGCATAAGGAGATCCCAGTGAAGCTGAAATGTTATTCAACGTTAATGATGGTGATAGCCATCTGTTTGGGCACGCTCGTCTTTGGAGCGTCATCGCCTGCCTGGGCCCAGCAAGCCGCTGGCTCCATTACCGGAACCGTCGTTGATTCGAGCGGCGGCGCTATTCCGAATGCAACCGTCACCGTCCGCGACGTCGATCGTGGCACCGTCTGGACCACCAAGACCAGCAGCGCCGGCCTCTACAACTTCCCGCAGATTCCCGAAGGCAACGTGGTCGTCAGCGTCGACGCCTCCGGCTTCAGCAAGGAGGTCCGCAACGCCTTCTCGCTGTCCGTGAACCAGGTCGCTGCGATTGACTTCAAGATGCAGGTCGGCGCGCTCAACTCTGTCGTTGATGTGACCGCAGCTCCTCCCCTCCTCCAGACCGTCTCCACGGAGGTCAGCACCGTCCTCGACGCCAACACGGTTGGAAACCTCCCGATGGCCTCGCGCAACATCAACCAACTCACCCTCCTGGTTCCGGGCGCAATCAGCCCCAACATCTTCGCCTTCCAATCCTCGCAGAACACCTTCGGTACCGGCCGTCCGTACGTCAACGGCGCGCGTGAGCAGGACAACAACGCCAGCCTCGACGGCATGGACATCAACCAGCCCGACAATAACGACGCCGCCTATGTCGCCAGCCCCGATGCCATCGGAAACTTCCAACTCATCACCAGCAATGCGCCGGCCGATTACGGCAACTACATCGGCGGTGTACTCGTCGAGACCACCAAGTCCGGCACCAACCACTTCCATGGAACCGTCTACGAGTACTTCCGCAACACCGACCTCAATGCCAACTCATGGCAGAACAAAGCCCAGGCCTTCCTCCTCATCCCCGACACAAACGGTGATGGCGGCTACTTCACTGGACCAGCAAATCCTCGCGCCGTTCTGCAGTGGAACAACTTTGGTGGCGCTGTAGGTGGACCGATCATCAAGGACAAGCTGTTCTTCTTCGCTGACTTTAGCTCTGCGATTAACAACACCCCCAGAACGGCGCAAAATAATCAAGTCATTCCAACGGCCTTTCTCGGCGGCGATATGAGTGCTCTTTGTACCAGCCAGGGCGCTTCCTTTGTCGGTGGTCTCTGCTCCAACCCAGCCTTGCAACTGTATAGCCCTGTCTATCTCACTGGCGAAAACGCCGGCCAGATTGCCCCTGTCGGTGCACGTCAGCCCTTCCTGAACAACCAGGTTCCTATCAACAGCACCGTAGCGCAAAACATGGTCTCGTCCTCGCTCTTCAAGGAGCAGTTCGAGCAGCCCACCTACTACACCAGCGGTTATGTGCATAGCTACCAGGGTGATCTCAAGATCGACTGGCAGGCCAGCCCCAAGGATCACATCAACGGCCGTTACACCCAGGCGTACACGATCAACGAGAGCAGCAACGGAACCAACGTCCTGACGCCCAACCTTACCCGCGAATATCCGCTCAAGAACTTCGTCGCCAACTGGGATCGTCAGATCACCCCCTCGCTGGTAAACGAAGTTCGTGCAGGTATGCAGATCTTCCCGGCCAACGATCAGATCTACACCAACGCAACCAACCAGAATCTGCCTGAGGTGTTTGGGCTCCCCGGCGTCCAGGGAACCATCCTGCCTGCCATGAGTTTTGGTTACGGACAAGTGGGTAGCCAGAACGGAGTGGAGATCTTCCACGACACCACCATCGAAGCGGAGGATTCGCTTACCTGGGTACATGGCAGGCACTCCATTCACGGCGGGTTTGAGTACTACCACTACATCATGAACGATGTCTACGCCGGCAACCAGGGCGCTTCCGGTGCATTCAACTTCAACGGGCAATACACTGGCAACGGGCTCGTCCCGGGCACCAAAACGGCCATATCCGGCAGCGCGTTCGCCGACTTCCTCCTCGGTCTGCCCCAGGGTGTTCAGCAGGGCGAACCCTTCAACTTTCATCTTCGCAACAGCCTGTTCGCTGGCTTCGTGCAGGACAATTGGACGGTTTCCCCCACCCTCACCCTCAACCTCGGTCTTCGCTACGAACTCACGACTGACCGCGGCGACAAGGATCACCAAAACAACGTCAACTTCGATCTCCTAACCGGAACGCCACAGATCGGAACCAACTACAACACCTATACCGGTATCGGAAACTGGCAGCCGCGCATCGGCTTCGCCTGGCAGCCAAGCTGGATCCCGCGCTTCGTCGTTCGTGGCGCGTACGATATCTCCACCTACATGGAAGGCAACGGCGTCAACAATATGGCGGTCGTCAATCCTCCCAATGTCGAACTGCATAATGAGCAAAACATCTCAGGCGCCGCGCTCCAGTACCCAACCACCACACTGGATGAAGGCTATCTGCCCTTCGAATCGGCTGCCTGCACTCCGGCACTCTTGCAGGAGTTTGCATCAGAGTGCTTTGCCAGCGGACAGGTGCACGCTACCAATCCGAATCTGCGTCCCGCTGTCGATCAGCAGTTTAGCCTCGCCGTTCAGCAGCAGTTCGCCGCAAATACCTCCATCACCATCGGCTGGGTCGGCAATAAGGACGACCACATGTCCGACATCTACCTCTACAACCAGAAGCAGATCAACTCTGCGGGCGAGGTCGTTCCCGGTCCTTACATGCAGCCCATCGTGAACGCAGGAGCTCAGGCGCGTTACAACGCGTCCGACGGCATCTCCCGCTATAACGCATTGGAGATGCTGTTTTCCCAGAAGAACTACCACGGTCTGGACCTCCAGGTCAGCTATACCTGGTCGAAGTGCCAGGCCAACTCCCTCGGTTACTTCGGATCCTACGGTGATGAAGAAGGTGCCGGCGAATCGCAAACGCAGGCTACCCAGAACTTCTTCCAGAACGAGTACGATCCAAAGGCTGACTACGGTCGCTGCACCATCGACGTCGCGCAGTACTTCGTAGCCTACGGCGTGTATGACTTGCCCTTCGGCCGCGGAAAGCTGATCGGCACCAACGTCAGCCGGCCCGTCAATGCAATCATCGGCGGCTGGAAGATTGCTGGAGACATCTCCATGCACTCCGGCTTCGGCATCACGCCGTTCGCCGGCCAATACGCGGGTGACCAGAATCCGAACTCTGCATCCACGCTCACCGGTTCTTATCAGCCACGTCCCGATTGCGTTCAAGGCATGCTAAACAATCAACCCATGCAGACCGTGCAGATCGGCGGAAGCATTGGCAGAACCAACCTCAATCCTAAGTCGGTAACTGAAGTTGCCAATGTGGCCGACGGTGGAACGTTCGGAAACTGCCAGAACGGCGCCCTCCGTGGACCCGGCCTCAAGACGGGAGATCTGAACATCACCAAGATGGTCTACTTCACCGATACGTTCAACGCCGCGTTCTCTGCACAGTTCCTCAACCTGACCAACACGCCGATCTTCAGCGTGCCGGCCAGCTGGTGGGGTCAGTACAGCTCTTGCGCAGCTTGCAACGGCGTTCGCACTACCGGCCCACTCGGCGGCGGCTCAGGTACAACAGGTCTCTTCGGCCTCGTCGACGGAACCAATCCCGGTCGACAAGTTGAGTTCTCCCTCCGGCTCAGCTTCTAACCCTCAACCCTCACCCAGATGCCACCCCACGCCGGGGTGGCATTTGTTCTTAACGCCAACCGGAAATTTCTCTTCGGGTACATTTGGATTACTGAGGTTTTCAATGAAGCATTCGATTCACGCATTAATCCTAACCACCTGTATGGGCCTGATCCCAACCGCACACGCGCAGAAAACTGAGTTCTGGATGAGCAACGGCGCCACCTCCGTCGCCTCCTTCCTGGCGCACAAAGATAAGATCGACATCATCTCCCCCACCTGGTACCAGATCGATCAGAACGGCTTTGTCAGCGGCGAGCCGCAACCCGTCGTCCTGAAGACTGCCAAGGACGCGCATCTCACCATCATCCCGCTCTTCGCCCTCTTCAATCCCGACAAGGCTCATGCCCTCTTCAACGACCCCAAGGCCCAGGACGCGCTCATCGCTTCCCTCCTCCGCGAGTGCAAAGAGAACGGCTACGACGGCGTCAATCTCGACATCGAAGACGTCATGTGGACCGATCGCGATGGCCTCTCCGCACTCGTGAAGAAAATCGCCGACTCCCTCCACCAACAGCACCTGCAAGTTCAAATCGACGTTGTCCCCAACGCGCCCGGACATTCCGGCGAGACCGCCTTCAGCACCTGGATGTTTCAGGAGTGGCGCGGAGCCTACGACCTCAAAGCCCTCGCCGATGCGGTCGACCTCATCTGCCTCATGACCTACGACCAGAGCACTCGCTGGACAGTTCCCGGTCCCGTCGACGGCTGGGTGTGGACCAATCAGAACCTCGACTACGCGCTCAAGTTCGTGCCCAAAACCAAGCTCTCCCTCGGCATCGCGTTCTATGGATACCACTGGTACACCGGCGAGCCCGGCTACGACGGCAAGGACCGCACCCCTCACCCCACCGCCGACTACATCTCCTACGCCAACACCATCTATCTCCGCGACACCTACGGCGGCAAGACCCAGTGGGACGACGAAGAGCACACTCCCTGGTTCTTCATCAACCGCGATCAGATGCGCGAGTGGTTCTTCTACACCGACAAGCGCGCCTTCATGGATCGCTTCGACCTCGCAAAAACGTCTGGCCTGCAAGGCGTCTGCGCCTGGGTCCTAGGCGAAGAAGACCCGGCAATCTGGGATGCGATCCCAGCCAAGCGCTAACCCCCAAAACTTCACACACGAAAAAACCCTCTCACGCGAGAGGGCTTTCCTTCATCAACAGTTCGCGAACTACTCCACCAACCGTCCGCGGAAGATAGTCCCGGTGTGATCGCCAGCCTCGTCGAACACGTTGAAGTTCGCAGGCGTGCCCGGCGCCATCGTCGACAGCTGTGACATCCCCATCATCCGCGCCGGGTTCCGCGAAGCCAGCCGAACCGCCGCCCCCAGCGACGTTCCCGTAAACTTCTGCACGTTCGCAACCGCCTGGTCCATCGTCAACACGCTGCCAGCCAGCGTCTCGCCCGACAGGCACACACCGTCCTTCACCACCACCTCGAAATCTCCCAGCGTGTACGTTCCATCCGGCACGCCCGTCGCCGACATCCCATCGGTCACCAGAATCCCTCGCTCTTCCCCCTTCACCTTCAGCCACAGCCGAATGATCGCCGGATGCACATGCACCCCATCGCAGATCGCCTCAGCGTAAATATCATCGCGATCCAAAATCGTTCCCACAATTCCCGGCTCGCGATGATCCACCGGCCGCATCGCATTGAACAGATGCGTGGAACTCGTTGCTCCCGCCGCAATCGACGCCAGCGTTTGCTCGGACGTCGCCGTGCTATGTCCCATCGTCACGCGCACGCCGGCAGCCGTCGCGTGCTGAATCAGTTCCAACGCGTGCGGCAGTTCGGGCGCCAGCGTCATCAAGCGTATGTGCCCTCGCGCTGCCGCCTGCAACCGATCAAACAACTCGATGCTCGGTTCGCGAATGCTGACCTCGGGATGCACGCCACGTTTTCCATGCGACACGAACGGCCCTTCCAGGTGGATACCCACCGGCACCGCAACAGCATGTCCCGTGTGGCCGTTGGATGCCCGCTCAATCGCATCGGCCAGTCGCTCCAGCGCCTTGAGCGTCAGTTCCAGCGGCGCCGTCACGGTCGTCGGTAAGTAATGAGCAACTCCGCGCGTCACCAGGAACCGGCCCACCTCAGCAATGCCAGCCGCGTCCGACGCCATGAAGTCAAACGATCGCGCTCCATGCACATGAATATCGAAGAATGCTGCTGTCAGCGTTTCTGTCGATCCATTCGCATCACCTGGCTCGATGCGAACGATGTGGCCGTCCTCCACCGAAACCACCGGGTATTCCATCTCGCCCGTGTCGGTGATCAATCTTCGTGCAGTAATTGTCGTCAGCATCGGTTTCCATTCTTCTGAATACTTGCCCTGCTCAAGCCCGATCCATTGCCTTCTTCGTAGCAGCCAATCACACCCAGGGCGGACTGCACAGTACCATCACGAAGCCCTTCAGAATCATGTGATGCACGCCGCACAGATGCCCTCGGCTACACATCGGCATTACCTTCCTCATAAAGCGCAGACGGGCCCGCCGCAGCTTCCCGAACGGTCGCCGCGAATAAAAAGTTCTTGCCCACACCAGACAGAGTGTGTTCTTGTAGTACACGATAGCTCAGAAGTTTGCGCACTTCAATAGAAAACAATCACTTTGGCGGTAGAATGTCCACTTATTTGATCGATCCCATCCGACCAACCTGCCGCTCCTGCGGCTTCCGGTCCAGTTTGTCTGCGGCCGGCGTCTTCTGCGTGTTGTTCGCGGCATCTCTTACTATCTCGGCGCAATCCTTCCCGCCTGCCGCTCCCGCGCTCTCTCCGCAGCCAAAGGAGATCCAGCCCGGCGCGCTCATCTCCATTCATTCCGCCTCCGTCCTCGCTCCCGGCGGCGATCCCGACGACCTCTTCGCCGCACAAAACCTCACCCAATCCCTCACCCAAAGCGGCCTCCGCATCGCCCGCGCCGACACGACCGCCGACCTCACCGTCGCCCTCCTGCGCGCCGACTCCCCGCAAGCCCGCCAGCTTTTCTCCGCCAGCCACCTCGCCTTCGACACCCCCATGCACGACGAAGGCTACATCCTCCTCTCGCAAAAAAATCCCTCCGGCGGCGAGACCGTCGACATCATCGCCCAAACCTCCGCCGGCATCTTCTACGGCGCACAAACCCTCAAGCAATTAATCGAGCCCTCCCCCACCGGCCCGCAGATCTGGTCCGCCACCATCCGCGACTGGCCGGCCATGAAGTATCGCGGCCAGCATGACGACCTCTCCCGCGGCCCCTTCCCAACCCTCGCCTTCCAGAAGCATCAGCTGGAAGTCTTCGCCGCGCACAAAATCAATCTCTACTCCCCCTACTTCGAAAGCAATCTCGAGTACCCCGCCGACCCCCTCGCCGCGCCTCCCGGCGGCGCCCTCACCCGCGACGAAGCCAGGGAGCTCGTCGCCTTCGCCACGCCTCTCCACATCATGATCGTTCCCGAGCAGGAAGCCTTCGGCCACGTACACCACGTTCTCGAATACGAGAAGTATGCCAACGTCGCCGAGACGCCGCACGGCAACGTCATCGCCCCCGGCCAGCCCGGCTCGCTCCCGCTCATCGTCAGCTGGTTCACCCAGATCGCCGCCGATTTCCCCAGCCCCTTCCTGCACATCGGTGCCGACGAAACCTTCGACCTCGGCCTCGGCCGTACTCAGCCGGATGTTGCCAGGCGCGGCCTCGGCCCCGTCTACGCCGACTTCCTCAGCAACATCCACACCGCCCTCGCCCCCCTCCATCGCCGCCTCATCTTCTGGGGCGACATCGGCGACTCCGACCCATCCGCCATCCCCGGCATCCCCAAAGACATGATCGCCGTCCCCTGGGTCTACGGCCACAAAGACAGCTACGACAACGACATTCTCCCCTTCAAGAAACAGGGCCTCGAAACCTGGGTCGCGCCCGGCGATGCCAACTGGCGCCAGGTCTACCCCGTCGAGAAAACCGCGCTCGATAACATCTCCGGCTTCATCGCCGCCGGCCAGCGTCTCGGCAGCACCGGCGAGCTCACCACAATCTGGAACGACGACGGCGAAGGCCTCTACAACCAGGATTGGTTTGGCACGCTCTTCGGCGCCGCCGCAGGATGGCAGTCGGGCAAGGCAGAAGCCGCACCCTACGAGGCATCCTTCGGCCCCAGCTTTTACGGAGATCACTCAGGGCGCGTAAATCAGGCCATGGCCGAGATCATGGCCGCCGAAGATCTCATCGACGTCAGCGACGAAACCTTCTGGGTCGACCCCTGGAGCCCCGCCGGCATCGCCAAGGCCGACAAGCTCCGCCCCAACCTCTCCGCCGCTCGCCTCCATGCGGAGCATGCCATCGAGCTCATCGAAACCGCGCTCACCACCGACCCCACTCTCCGCGAAAAAGACGCCCTCCGCGCCATGGAGCTAGGCGCCCGCCGCATCGACTTCATCGGCCTCAAGTTCCAACTCTCCGACGAGATGCGCGACCTCTACGCCCAGGCCTACGACCTCCAGCACGATCGCAAGAAAGATTCCACCACCGAAAACCTGCTCTACAACATCAGCAGCATGAACGGTCGCTGCCAGGATCTCCGCGACGGCTTCTCCCTGCTCAAGAATCTCTACCGTGAAAGCTGGCTCGCCGAGAACCGTCCCTACTGGCTCGACAACGTCCTCGTCCGCTACGACCTGCAAACGCAACTCTGGCAAAAGCGCGGCCAGGACATCGACACCCTCATCGACAACTTCTACACCACCCGCACCCTTCCACCATCAACCCAGGTCGGAATCCCCGCCCCCACCGCAAAGCCCTGAGTCTGATATGAACCGACGCAAATTCATGGCTGTCTCCGCGTTGCTTGCAGCGCCATCGATCTTGCTCCCGCGCACGGCCTTCGCCAGGTCGCCCGGCCTCTGGCACGATCAGCAACTTTCAGACGCGCAACTTACCGCCTGGCTCCAGAGTTGGCTCGATGCCTTCAACGCCGACAACGCCACGTCCTATCGCGCCTTCATCGCGAAATATCTGCCCGATGGATTGCCCTACATCGACGACGATCTCGCCATGCGCGACGTCTCCGGCGGCCTTCAGCTTCTGCGCACGGAGATCACGTCGCCGAACCAAATCACCGGCTGGGTAAAGGACCGCAGCTGGGATCGTTTCTCCCGGGTCATGCTAACCGCCAAAGATTCCGAGCATCTTTCCGACATTGGATTTCGTGGTGCACCGGTTCCTGCCAACTTCTCCATCGCGCGCCTGACGCAGCCGGATGCCTTGAGGGACTTCGGCTCCAGGCTGCAAACCGAAACCGCCGCTGGACGATTCTCAGGCGCCGTCCTGGTCGCTCACAAAGATCGCATTCTTTTCCGGCACGGATTTGGAATGGCGAATCTCGCCCACAAGGCACCCATCAATCCGCACACACGATTCTGCATCGGATCCATGGGAAAGATGTTTACCGCCGTAGCAATCCTTCAGTTAGTGCAGCAAAAGAAACTCGCCCTCAACGACACCATCGCACGCCATCTGCCCGGTTACCCCAACGCCTCTTTGGCCAGGAAGGTCACCATCGAGCAGCTCCTCACCCATACCGCAGGCACCGGCGACATCTTCGGCCCCAAGTATGACGGCCACTCCGCCGACTTCAGTTCCCCCGCCAAATTCATCGCTCTCTACGGCGCTCGCGATCTCGCCTTCGAGCCCGGATCGAAGTGGTATTACAGCAACTATGGATACGTGCTTCTCGGCGCCATCCTCGAGAGCGTTACCGGCCAGCCCTTCGACACCTATTACGCCGAAAACATCTTCCGCGTCGCGGGCATGCACTCCACCTCACAACTGCCCTCGCCCGAAGATAAGACTGCCATCGCCTATACCGGATCCTTGGCCACCGGCCTCAAACCGCTCCCACCGTATTACGGAACTCCAGCCGGAGGTGGCTATTCCACGGTGGACGACTTCTTTGCCTTTGCACGCGCGATCCAGTCCAATCGCCTTCTCGATCCAAAACACACCGCTCTGCTGACCACAGGCAAGGTCGATACCGGCAATGGCTCCTATTCGCTTGGCCTCGCCGTCTCCTCGCGCAACGGCATTCCCTGCTACGGACACGGAGGCAGCGCCCCCGGCGTCAACGGCGACCTCACCCTCTATCCCCAACAGGGCTATATCACGGCGGTGCTCTGTAACCGGGGTTACCCTCTCGCGCTCAATGCGGCCGGCTACATCGGCGCGAGACTTCCCGCCTGACCAACCTTCCGCAGGAGCTACGCGAGAATCACCTCAATACCCCGCGCCGTCAGCTCTTCATGGATCGACTTCGGCAGATCCGAGTCTGTAACCAGAACATGGATCGCCGATATGGGGCAGATGAGTGCAGGACTCACCTGCCCCATCTTCTTGCTATCTGCCACCACAATCACCTTCTTCGCATTCCGAATGAACGCCAGCGAGACCGCCGCCTCTTCCGACTCCAGCGTCGTAATCCCGCGCTCCATATCAAACCCCGTGATGCTGATAAATGCCTTGTCCAGATACACATCGCGGAGAAAATTCAAGGCCGGCTGCCCTGCCAGCGCAAACGTCCACGCCCACGCCAGCGTTCCGCCCGTCAGCATCGTCTTGATCGCCGGCTGATTGCAAAGCTCCATCCCGATATTAACCGCATTGGTGATCACCGAAATCCCGCGCCGATGCCGCAGCGACCGCCCAATCTGCGTCGTCGTCGTTCCGGCCGTCAGCCCAATCGTCTCGCTCTCGCCAATCAACTCGCTGGCCGCCACGCCGATCCGCCGCTTCGCGTCCGCCGACCGCAGCTCTCTTGCCTGAAACGAAGTATCGTGCCGAAACGGCTCATACAACAGCGGTTCCACCAGCGTCGCGCCACCATGCGTGCGCAATACCAGCCCCCGCTTTTCCAGCCGCGCCAAATCCCGCCGAATGCTCGGGGCCGACGTCCCCACCTGGTCCACCAACTCCTGAACGGAGATGTCCCCCGCCCGAAGCAAGGCCTTCATAATACGATCGCCGCGAACATCCGTCTTGGTTGACATACGATTTGAATCTAGATGAGTGTAGCGCCACAATGCTCACTGCCAAGTAAATATTTTTCTTGCAGCTTCCCGAAACGTGCCCTATTCTGATCGTATAGAGCTTAAATGATCATTTCCGACGAAGGATAGCCACTCCGTGCCCACATCAACCAAACCCTCCCCCTTCGCTCACTGGATGCTGCGCGAGATCTTCGAACAGCCCGCCACTCTGGAGGCGACCGTAGCCCGCTACGTCAATGGCGACCAGCTCTGCTCCGATTCCTGTGCCCCGCTCCTCGAGTGGCTCAAGCGCGTGCACAACAAAATCGTCATCGCCGCCAGCGGCTCCAGCCGCCACGCCGGCCTGCTCGCCGAGCTCATCATCGAAGACCTCAGCGGCATCCCCGTCGACGTCGAGTACGCCAGCGAATATTCCTACCGCTCCGAGAAGGCCCTCACCAACTCCGCCGTCATGGTCATCTCCCAATCCGGCGAGACCGCCGACACCCTCGCCGCACTCCGCAAAGCCAACGGCCTCGGCAACGAAACCCTCGCCATCACCAACGTCGACGACTCCACCATGGAGCGCGAAGCCACCGTCTCCTTCCCCACCATCGCCGGCCGCGAGCGCGCCATCCCCGCCACCAAGAGCTTCACCGCGCAGCTCCTCAACCTCTATCTCCTCGCCCTCATGAGCGCCGTCTCGCGCGACCTCATGGACGCCGCCGAGCTCAAGCAGCGTCTCGCCGAAGTAGCCGCTCTCCCCGGCCAGATCGAGAGCCAGCTCCGCAACTGGGAAGAGGCCATGCACCGCATCGCCTACCAGTACCGCGAAGCCAAGAACTTCCTCTTCCTCGGCCGCGGCATTCACTATCCCATCGCCCGCGAAGGCGCCCTCAAGCTCAAGGAGTCCGCCTACCTCCACGCCGAGGGCTATCCCAGCGGTGAGCTCAAGCACGGCCCCAACGCGCTCGTCGCCGAAGGCACACCCCTCGTCATGATCGCCACAGTCGACCACTCCGATCCCGACTCCGTCCAGCGCTACGAGAAAGTCGTTCAGCTCATGCGCGACATGCGCGAGCAGCATGCCAGCATCCTCGCCATCGCCAACACCGGCGACGAAACCGTAAGCGCCCTCGCCGACCACGTCGTCTATGTCGTCGAGATGCGCGAACCTCTCCTCGCCATCTGTGAGACGATTCCCTTGCAGCTTCTCTCCTACTGGATGGCCATCAACAACGGCATCGACGTCGACCATCCCCGGAACCTGACCAAGGCTGTACTGGCTGAGTAACTCCGGCCAGTTAATTTCGCGCGGAGCAGCTCACCTCATGGCGTACTTCCTGGCCCTCGACATCGGCGGCACCAAGACCGACTACCTGCTCGCCGACGAGACCCGCGAACTAGCCCGCGTCCGCACCGGCACCATCAAGCGCATGCGCACCGACGCCTCCACCGCAGCCGCCAATCTCGATCAAGCCCTCACCCAACTCACCACCCTCACCGGCATCTCGCCGCAAGCCATCACCCGCACCTGCATCGGCACCGCCGGCGAGACTGTCCCGCTCGTCACCACCTGGCTGCGCGAAGCCTTCGCCGCCCGCGTCTCCGGCGACCTCCTCCTTCTTGGCGACGTCGAGATTGCGCTCGATGCAGCCTTCCAAGGCGGCATTGGCGTGCTCGCCATGGCCGGCACCGGATCCAACGTCGCCGGCCGCATGTCCGACGGCACCCTCGTCACCGCCGGCGGCTGGGGCCCCGAGCTCGCCGACCAGGGCTCCGGCCACAAGATCGGCCGCGAAGGCCTGCGCGCTGCCTTCCTCGCCCGCGACGAACAACGCCCCACCCTTCTCCTCGACGCCGTCCTCGACTTCTGGCAACTCGCCTCCATCGATCTACTCGTCGAGTACGCCAACTCCCGCCCCGCCCCCGACTTCTCCCGCCTCACCGAAGTCATCCTTCGCTGCGCCAACCAGGGCGACACCGTAGCCGCCGAAGTCCTTCGCCGCGAGGGCGAAGATCTCGCCCATCTCGCCCGCGTCGTCCTCCGCCGCATCCAAGCCGCAGCCCCAGCCAACAGCACGCTCCCAAGTCTCGCCTTCACCGGCTCCATCATGGAAAAAGTTCAGCCCGTGCGCGACGCTCTCATCGCTTCCGTACGCACCGAGTTCCCCACCCTCCACACCCTCGACGGCGTCATTGATCCCATCGCCGGCGCCCTCTGGCGCGCCCGCACCAGCACCCCTTAATGAACAAACGACACCCGTTCCGCAACACGCATCACGGAAATCACCGAAGTCCTCAGCGGGATTGCTTACTATAGGTACATGAACCTCGATAGGCTCAGGGCCTTGAGCTTACCTCTTCAAAAAAGACAGCACCTTCAATGGCCCGGCCGCCTGGTTCTGTTGCTTCTACTCCTTGCCTCCGCCCTCGCCACCACGGCTCACGCGCAAGGTGGCCCTCCCTTCCGTACCGACGATCCCGATACCCCCGGCAACAAGCATTGGGAGATTAACTTCGGCTGGATCGGCGATCGCAATCCCCAGGCCGGCGCCTACCAGGTGCCCGACTTCGATTTCAACTACGGCCTCGGCGACCGCCTCCAGCTCAAGTACGAGCTCCCCATCGCCATCGAAGAGACGCGCGCCCAGCCAGCCACATCCTCCCAGCCTGCAATTCCCGGCCAAGTCCTCGGTGGCCTCGGCGAAAGCCTGCTCGGCATCAAGTGGCGCTTCTACGAACATCACGCCAACGACCCGTGGCTAAAGAATGGCTTCGGCACAGGCCTGCTCGGCGTCTTCGGCCACCACCCACCGTCGCAACCCACCGATCCAGAGGACCTCGCCGCCAATGCGTCCGAGCCCGTCACCAACTTCAGCGTCTCCACCTACCCGCAACTCTTTCTCGACAACCCCACCTCCTCGGTCCCTCGCGGTGTCGTCGCGCCCGGGCCAAACTTTTTCCTTCCCATCGAGGTCAACGGCCGCATCGGTCCCATCCGTCTCGATGGCGAAGTCGGCTATAACTTCGGCAACCACGCCCTGCCCCAGAGCTGGGGCCGCGGTCTGCTCGTTGGCCACGAGTTCACCGATCGCACCGAAGCCTACATTGAACTCTACGATCAGCAGGACGCCAACCGGATTCCCGCCGGCCAGGGCATAGGCCAATTCGCCACCGGCTCTTCCAAACAGCGTCAGACCACGCTCGGCCTCGGCGGCCGCCAGGCGCTCAACCACTCCAAGACGCTCAACCTATTGCTCATGGCCGGACGCAGCTTCCAAACCATCTCAGACCACAACAGCCAGCCTAGCTGGATCGCCTACGTCGGCGTTCAACTCCAGCTAGGTCCCCCCGAACCCGTCACGCCCCAGGTCGAACAAAAGCTGCCAGACGAAGGCAAGCGGTAGTGCGCACACACGCACTACCGCTTCTTCCTTGAAGTCGCCGCAAGCTATTTCTGCACGCCAAACGTGAACACCGTCTCCGAGTGCATCGTCTCGCCCGGCTTCAGCAGTGTCGACGCAAACTTCGGATGATTCGGCGCATCCGGAAAGTGCTGCGTCTCCAGGCAAAAGCCCGCATACTTCTGATACGTCACGCCCAACTTTCCGGTCTTCGTTCCATCCAGAAAATTGCCGGAATAAAACTGCACGCCCGGCTGCGTCGTCGTCACGGTCAGAGTCCGTCCGCTGCTCGCCTCATACACCTTCGCGGCGACATGTAGCCCATCGCCCTTACCATTCAGCGCCCAGTTATGGTCGTAGCCGCCGCCAATCTTCAGCTGCTCGTTCCCATCGTTGATGCGCGCACCGATCGCGACCGGCGTGCGGAAATCAAACGGCGTTCCCTCCACAGGCGCCAGTTCACCCGTAGGAATCTGTGTCGCGTCCACAGGGGTATAGAAGTTCGCCGGCATCATCAACACATGAGCAAGGATCGTTCGCTTGCCATCCCCCGCCAGGTTAAAGTAGCTGTGGTTGGTAAGGTTCACCACCGTCGGCTTGGTCGTCGTCGCAATGTAATTAATCATCAGCGACTTGCCCTCCACGGTATAACGCACCCGCACGGTCAGCGCACCAGGAAACCCCATATCGCCATCCGGACTCACCAGCGTCATCTCCACGCCATCCGGAATTTCCTTTCCGACCCAGACCTTTCCGCTGAAACCCGCAGGTCCGCCATGCAACGCGTTGCCATTGTTGTTCAACGGCACGTGATACGTCGTGCCATCAATGGTGAACGTGCCCTTCGCAATTCGATTCCCGTACCGCCCGACAATCGCCCCGAAGTACGTGCTCTTGTCCGCTTCATACGCGGCGACGTTGTCATATCCCAGCACCACATCGCCCATCTTCCCCTTGCGATCCGGAGCCTCAATGCTCACCACGCGCGCGCCGAAGGTCGTAATCCGCACCTTCAAATCGTTATCGCTGAGCGTATAAATCTGCACCGGCGTTCCAGCAGCCGTCTTCCCCCAATCCGCCTTCGTCACACCCGCCTGCGCCAGCGAACTCATCAACATCACCGCAACTCCAGCCACTGCCTGCTTGAACGTCATCCAATCTCCTTCGACTTCAATCGCTTTAATTAATTATCGCCGCATCATTCTTTACCACGCTCACCACCCTTGTCCACCCAGGACATCAGCCTTGTCCATAGGTCGCGCCCGCTCCATGCTTCCTCAGGTAGTGCCTGTCCAGCAGCGCCTGCGACACCTCCTCCGCGCTCGCCTTCAGCGTCAGCGTCCGGTACGCCATCTTCGCCACCGCCTCCAGCACCACCGCATTGTGCGCCGCATCCGCAGCATTCTTTCCCCACACAAATGGAGCATGTCCCGCCACCAGGCAAGCCGGCACTGCCATCGGATCGATCGCCGGAATCCCCTTGAACCGCGCCACAATCGCGAGCCCTGTCTCGTGCACATACCTCCCCTGGATCGCCTCATCGCTCAACGGCAAACTCACCGGCACGGGCCCATGAAAGTAATCCGCGTGCGTGGTCCCGAACGCAGGAATCGCCAGCCCCGCCTGCGCAAAACTCGTCGCAAACTCCGAGTGCGTATGCACCACCGCGCCAATCTCCGTAAACTCCCGATACAGCAGCGTGTGCGTATCCAGATCCGACGACGGCTTCAGCTTTCCCTCCACAATCTTTCCGTCGAGATCGGTCACCACCATGTCCGCGGCCTTCAGCACGTCGTAATCCACGCCCGACGGCTTGATCACCACCAGCCCCTGTTCCCGATCCACCCCCGAAGCATTCCCGAACGTATACAGCACCAGCCCCTTGCGCACCAACTCCAGGTTGGCCTCCAGAACCTCTTCCCTCAGCCTCTTCAATAACATTTCCAACACCTCACTTAGGTTCTTGCGTTTCTTTCGGTGATTCCCTCGGGCAGTCCGTTCTGCGTTTGCCTCTCCTCGTTCTACGTGGCGAAACGCCGCTCCCTTCGCGCCCTTTGCCCTTGCGTTGCCTCTACCCGCGCCAAACCTCAGCCGCAATCCTCCGCAACTCCGGCAACACATCCCCCATCAACGCCGCCTCACTCCGCCGCGATCCAAACGCAAAGTAAACCTTGCGATACAGCGCAAACAACTCGTCATACAACGCCACCGCACCAACCTCCGGTTCATACGTCTTGAACGGCAGACACATCTTCGCCTGCGCCTCCTCGATCGTCTTGAATACGCCCGCTGCCACCAGCGCAAAGATCCCCGACCCCAGACTCGTCGGCACTCCATCCGGCACCAGCACCGGCTTGCCCAGCACGTTCGCATACACCTGGTTCAGCACCGCGTTATTCTGCGGAATCCCTCCCGCGTTAATCACGCGATGCACCGGCACGCGATGCTCCGCCATCCGCTCCAGAATAATCCGCGTATGAAACGCGGTCCCTTCAATCGCCGCGAACAGCTCATCCTTCGCCGTATGAATCAGGTTCCATCCCAGCGTCATCCCGCCCAGTTCAGGATTCACCAGCACCGTCCGATCGCCGTTATCCCAGCTCAGCCGCAGCAAACCCGTCTGCCCGGGCCTGTACTCCGTCAGCCCCTCACTCAGCGCCTTGACATTCGTCCCCGCCCGCCGCGCAATCGCCTCAAAGATATCTCCCGTCGCCGAAAGCCCCGCCTCGATCCCCGTATACGCTGGATGCACACTGCCCGGCACCACGCCGCAAACCCCCGGCACCAGCCGCGTTTCGCTGCTCATCGCAATAATGCAAGTCGACGTCCCCACCACATTCACCACGTCGCCCTCTTTGCACCCCGCGCCAATCGCATCCCAATGCGCATCGAACGCCCCCACCGGAATCGGAATCCCCGCAGGCAGTCCCATCTCCTTCGCCCACCGCTCGCTCAGCCCACCCGCAATCGCATCCGACGTGCGGTACTCCCCACCCAGCTTCTCCCTCACCCCATCGAAGACCGGATCCAGCTGCGACAAAAACTCCTGCGACGGCAGCCCTCCCCACTTCGGATTCCACATCCACTTATGCCCCATCGCGCACACACTGCGCGGAGCCTTCGCCGCCTCCGTAATCCCGATCAGCGTCGCCGCCACCATGTCGCAGTGTTCCAGCGCCGTCGCAAACCTCTCGCGCTTCTCAGGATGATTCCGCAGCCAATACAGCAGCTTCGCAAATCCCCACTCATGCGAGTACACCCCACCGCACCAGTCAATCGCTTCCAACCCCACCTCATGCGCGAGCTCTGTAATCTGCTGCGCCTCCTTATGCGCCCTGTGGTCACACCACAGCATGTACTCATCCAGCGGCTGCAGCTGCGCGTCAACAGGAATCACACTCGACCCCGTCGTATCCAGCGCCAGCGCCACAATCTCCTTCGCATCCACGCCCGTGTCCCGCACCACCGCACGCACCGCCTCCACCAGCGCCGTCATCTGGTCCTCGTGCGACTGCGTCGCGAAGTCCGGATCTTCCTGCTTCCGGTGCAACGGATACCCTGCCGAAGCCGTCCCCAACCTGCCTCGCTCACTATCCAGCAACGTCACCCGAACACTCAGCGTTCCAAAATCCACACCTGCAACAATGGCCATGCGATCCTCTCAACCCTTCCCGTACCCTCGCGTACCTTCGCCGGTTCGCAAGTCACCCTCAGATGAAATAATGCCTAGTGTAAACGTTTTCCGTGGGGTACGATACCTGTGTGTCCCCTCCCTAGTCAATCCCGTCCCCTCCGTTCCCTTCCACCCGCATGCTCGCGTATGCTGATCCACAAAACCAGGGTGCCTCCCCGTGAAACGAACCCGCAAGCCCAATGACCTGACCACGCCCCCCAAGATCGACATCCGCGGCGTCGCCTCGCTTGCCCGCGTGTCCATCGCCACCGTCTCTCGCACCATCAATCACGTCCCCACCGTCGACCCCGTGCTCGCTGCCCGCGTCTGGAAAGCTGTTACCGATCTCAACTACTTCCCCAACACCCAGGCCCGCGCCCTCGTCTCCGGCAAAAGCCGCCTGCTCGGTCTGGTCGTCTCCGAAATCACCAACCCCTTCTTCCCCGAGCTCATCCAGGAGTTCGAACAGATTGCCGTCGCCCGCGGCTACGAAATCCTCATCGGCTCCACCAACTACGAGACCAAGACCATGGAGCTCTGCGCCCGCCGCATGCTCGAGCGCCAGGTCGACGGCGTCGCCATCATGACCTTCGGCATCGAAGACTTTCTCCTCGATCGCTTCGCCGCCGACAACATCCCCTTCGTCTTCATCGACCCCGCGCCCTCACGCCCCCTCAACAGCGTTCTCGCCGTCGACTATCGCGCCGGCATCTACGAGGGCGTCCAGCACCTCGCAGTCCTCGGCCACCGCAACATCGGCTTCATCAGCGGACCGCTCACCCGCCGCTCCGCGCAGAGCCGCAAGGCCGCCTTCCTCAGCTGCCTCCAGTCCACCGGCATCAAGCCCAATCCCGACTGGCTCATCGAAGGCAATCACGCCCTCGACGGCGGCCGCGATGCCATGCAGAAGATCCTCGCGCTGCCCAACTGGCCAACCGCCGTCATGTGCTCCAACGACATGACCGCCATCGGCGTCCAGCACGCCCTCTTCGAAGCCAACCTCCGCGTCCCCGACGACTTCTCCCTCATCGGCTTCGACGACATCCACCTCGCCGAATACACCATCCCGCCCCTCACCACGGTCCGCATGTCTTGCAGAGATCTCGCCACCAAGGCCATCGACAACCTGCTCTCACGTCTCAAGCCAATCGACAACAACGCCGAATCCGTCACCAAGATCAGCACGCGCCTCATTGTGCGCCAGACCACCGGCCTCCCCCGCAATACCCTTCAGGATCTTCCCCAGATGCCCGCCAACAAGCCGCGCAAGCGCTAGTCCCCTATTGGCCGTTTGCTCCTGCTGTTGCCTTTGCCCTTCTTTGACAACTTCTAAAAGAAATTGTCATTCCGAGCGCAGCGAGCGAACCTGCTTTCTCCTGTTCTTGCCCCTGCCCCTTATCCCAACTAAACCGCAGGCACAGGCGCCGTCCGAGCCCGCGCAACACTCCGGTACGCAGGCACATATCCCAGACTCCGCGCAAACGCCAAAATCTTGTCGAACTGCAGACTGATCGTCGCCCCCGCCTTCTGCGTCACCTCATCTTCAATCGGCAGATCGAAATCATCGGCGCCATACAGCAACCCCTCCAGCGCGCGCTCATTCTGCGTCAGCACCGACGTCCGAATCCGCGGCACATTATCCAAATAAATCCGGCTCAACGCCAGGTGCCGCAGATATTCGCCCGTGCTGATCTCGATCCCGCCCAACTGGTCCCCCAGCGGCGTGAAGTACGGCTTGAACGTCCAGCAAAGAAAGCTACCCAGCCCGCCCACTTCATCCTGGAACTGCCGCGTGCGCTCCAGGTGCTCAATCCGCTCCTCAATCGTCTCGTCGAACCCAATCACCATCGTCGCCGACGTGTTCAGCCCCGCCTCCACAATCGCCCTCTGTGCATCGAAATATTGCGCGACGGTGTACTTGAACTTGCTGTGCCGCCGCCGGAAATCCTCGGTAAGAATCTCCGATCCCCCGCCCGTAATCCAGCGCACGCCCGCGTCCTTGAACCGCCGCGCCGTCGTCGCGTAGTCCAGCTTCGCGTGGTCGGCCAGGTACATGAACTCCGCGATCGTCAGCGCATAAAACTCCATCGTGTCGCCGTACCGCTCGCGCACCGCACGGAACAAATCGCAGTAGTACTCCAGCGCCAGCGCCGGATTGAATCCCCCGTTGAACCCCACCAGGTCCCCACCCAGCGCAATCAACTCATCGATCTTCGCAAACACCTGCTCCTGCGTCAGAACGTACCCGCCCTCGCCCCCGGGCAGCGTATAAAACGCGCAGTAGTCGCACTGCGCCACGCACACATTCGTGTAGTTGATAATGCGCATCAGCATGTACGTGCAGGCATTCGGCTTCACATAGCGCGACCGCACCATCTGCGCCAGCTCGCGCATCTCTTCATCGCTGGCATTCTTCCACAGCCACAAGGCCTCATCCGCCGTCACCCGCCCACGGCTCTGCACCTTCGCTCGAATCTCACTGATCAATGACGTAGCAGCATTCACCCTACCAGTCTATTCCCACTCCAACCCTATCCTCTATCCCCTACCCGCTATCCCCTGCTCTACTCCACCACCGGCAGCGTAAAACTAAACACCGACCCCTCGCCCAGCTGGCTCGTCACCGACAGCGTCCCATGATGCGCATCGATGATTGCCCGGCTGATCGCCAGCCCCATCCCCGTTCCCCACGTCTGCTGGCTCGGCACGCTCGCCCGATAAAATCGCTCAAAGATCAACGTCTGCTCCGACAGGTCAATCCCAATCCCGCGGTCCGCCACGCTCACACTCACCACCCCGTCCTTGCGCTCCGCCGAGATGCTGATCGGGCTCCCGGCCGCCGAGTACTTCGCCGCATTCTCAATTAAATTCGTCAGCACCTTCGTGATGAAATCCGCGTCGGCCATCACCAGCGGCAGCGGCGGCAAATCCACCTTCACCTCGCGACTATCCAGCAAACTCGAGCAGTTCGCCAGCGCCTGCTCCACCAGCGCGCCCACCGCAGTCGGCGCAAACGTCATATGCACCTCCCGCGTATCGAGCTGCGCCATCTCCACCGCCTCGGACACCAGTTGATTCAGCCGATCGCTCTCCTCATCAATCACCGTCAGCAACTCGCGCTGCTCCTCAGGGTCCAACACCTTCGGCAGCAGCAGCGTCGACGCCGCCGCCTTGATCGCCGTCAGCGGCGTCCTCAGCTCATGCGTAATCGAGTCAATCATCAGCGACCGCAGCCGCTCACTCTCCTTCGCCGCCTCGCCCCGCGTCACATCCTCCAATGCCTGCGCCCGGTCAATCGACACCGAAATCAATCCCCCAATCGCCTCCAGCGTCTCGGTCGACAGCCTCACCCCCACGCTCAATCCATCGATCACCAGCAGCCCCCGCGGCCTCACCCCCACCCGCAGCGGAATCCTCGCCTGCAGCCCCACCATCTCCGCACTCGGCAGCGTCTGCGCCAGTTGCCGCAGCCCAATGTCGTCCATCTGGATCTCCGCACCGTCGCCCGCCATGTACCGCCGGTCGCCGTCCAGCAGGTACAGCACAATCGCTTCCGCCCGCGTCACCAGCATGATCGCCGGACTGATCGCGTTCAGCAGCCCCGCCACATTTTCAGCCTGCAGCAGCTGGCGGCTCAGCCCATACAGAACCTCCAACTCCCTCTGCCGCCGTCGGGCATCCGCTGCCTCTTCGCGCGCCCGCTCGCTCAACCGGCTGCCCACCACCGCCACCGTCAGAAATACGAAGATCCCCAGCCAGTTCTGCGGATCACTGATCGTGAACGTCCCAATCGGCGGCAGAAAATAAAAGTTGTACCCCACCGTCGCTGCAACCGACGTCGCCACCGCGTACCGCAAACCCCATCGCGCCGCCAGAAACAGCACCAGCAGCAGCAGCGTCAACGCCACCGTCGTAGGGTTAACATGCAGCCAAAGGTGATATACGGCTACAATTCCCGTCAGCACCACTGCCGCCGTCGACCACCGGAATACTTCAACCACCCGATGTGAGTTCACAAGGAGATACTACGACGTGCCGACCGATTCCACACCTCGGAAGAGTCCAGAAGACTGGCTGATGTCCGCCGAGCCCGAGAAGACTCGCGGTCGCTTCAAGATCTTTCTCGGTTACGCCCCCGGCGTCGGCAAGACCTTCAGCATGCTCTCGGAAGGCATTCGCCGCCGCCAGCGCAGTGAAGACGTCGTCATCGGCGTCGTCGAAACCCACGGCCGCAAAGGTACCGCCGAACTCGCCGCCAAGCTTGAACACGTTCCCACCCGCCAGATCGACTACAAGGGCACGCTCTTCCAGGAGATGGACGTCGACGCCATCCTCGAGCGCAAACCCCAGGTCGTCCTCATCGACGAGCTCGCCCACAGCAACATCGTTGGCAGCCGCAACGCCAAGCGCTACGAAGACGTCTTTCTCCTCCTCGACGCCAACATCGACGTCCTTAGCACCATCAACGTCCAGCACATCGAAAGCCTCACCCCCCGCATCCAAAGCCTCACCGGCATCCCCGTCCGCGAGACCGTTCCCGACTGGGTCCTCGATCGCGCCGACGAGATTGTCATCTCCGATCTCACCCCCGAAGCCCTCGTCACCCGCATGCGCCGCGGCGATATCTACCCCGTCGACCGCTCCGAGCGCGCCCTCGCCAACTTCTTCCGTCGCGGCAACCTCATCGCCCTTCGCGAGATGGCGCTCCACCGCGTCACCCGCGCCGTCGATCGCACCCTCGACGACTACGTCAAGCGCAAGCAACTCGGCCCCCACTGGTCCGTCACCGAAAAAGTAGCCGTCTGCATCAGCAATCGTCCGCAGGCTCGTGACCTCATCGCCCGCGGCGCCCGCCTCGCCGAAGGCCTCAACGGCGAGCTCTACGTCCTCCACGTCCAGAATCAAAAGGACCAGTCCCCCGAGTGCAAGCGAACCCTCGAAGCCAGCCTCAAGTTCGCCGAAAACCTCGGTGCCCACGTCGTCCAGCTCACCGGCAAGCGCATCGCCTCCGCCACCGCCGCCTACATCACCGAGCAGCGCATCACGCAAGCCCTCTTCGGCCGCTCCGCCCTCCACGGTCTCAAAAAATATCTCTACTTCTTCGCCATCCAGCGCTTCATGTCCGAAGCCCCTCACGTCGACCTCCACATCGTCACCCAAGAGGATCGCTAGCTCTCGTCCCGCATCAAACTCACAAGGCGGCTCGAAAGGGCACGACGTTAGTCGCGCTGCAAGGGCACGACGTTCGTCGTACTGCAAAGAAGCCGTCTCGAAGGGGCACGACTTTAGTCGTGCCGTAAAACACCATAGAATGAATTCGGCTTCAGCCGCTGAGGTACGCCTCCCCCACCACAGATTCTCAAAGAAAAACGAGAGAACCGAAAGATCATGATTACCGCCGCAGTCCAGAAAGATAACTAGCATGCGCATCCTCATCGTCGACGACGAGCGCCAGATCACCCGCGTCCTCCGCACCTCGCTGCAAAGTTCCGGCTACGAAGTCTCTGTCGCCAACAACGGCCTCGAAGCCTTCGAGCTCTACCGCTCCGTCTCCCCCGATCTCGTCATCACCGACCTCGCCATGCCCGAGATGGACGGCATCGACCTCACCCGCGCCATCCGCCGCCTCTCCGAAACCCCCATCATCATCCTCTCCGTCCGCGAGCAGGAGACCATGAAGGTCGCCGCACTCGACGAAGGCGCCGACGACTACGTCACCAAGCCCTTCAGCATGCCCGAACTCCTCGCCCGCGTCCGCGCCAACCTCCGCAAAATCGCCCGCGAAGAGCCTGCTCCCGCCGAGCTCACCGTCGGCGACCTCTACATCGACACCTCCTCCCGCACCGTCCGCGTCCGCGGCGCCGAAATCCACCTCACCCCCAAGGAGTTCGATCTCCTCCTGCTCTTCGTCAACAACCCCAACCGCGTCCTCACCCACAAGTTCCTCCTCCGCCAAATCTGGGGCTCCGCCGGCGAAGATCAGCCCGAATACCTCCGCGTCCTCATCGCCCAGCTGCGCAAAAAACTCGACCCCGCCGACAGCTCCCGCTACATCGAATCCGAGCCCTGGGTCGGCTACCGCCTCCGCTCCGCCCTTATGACTTCTTAACGAATTCCCTACGGACTTCTCATGGCCTTCAGCCTTCTACTAGGGAGGGTGAAATCGTCCAATGTTCTGCGCTCGCGTCCCAGCTCCTGCACCCCTCCTCGCGTCTCTCTTCGCGGCCTTCCCGGCTGACCCTTCGGGAACTTCCGCAGATCTGAATCTCGATCCCGCGACCCTCTCTCAGGACGACTTGCGCTCCGCACCCCTCCCCGCGCCGGCTGCAAACCCTCGCGGCTTCGCCCTCCCCGGCAACCAACCTTTCTCCCCTCTAGTTCGGAGTACCCATGGCTGACCTCATCGCAATCATCACCATCGCTCTTCTCTTCCCTCTGTCCCTGATTTACGTCACCGCCTGCGACCACCTGAAAGGCAGCCGCAACCAAGGAAACCAGTCATGATCGAAAACATCATCCTTCTCGTAATCTGCGCCCTGCTTTTTATCTACCTCGTCTACGCTCTGCTGCGTCCGGAGAAGTTCTAATGTCGCTCAACGGCTGGCTTCAAATTGCTTTCTTCATCGCGCTCATCCTGCTCCTGGCCAAACCCATGGGCAGCTACATGGCCCGCGTCTTCGATCGTCGCCGCACCTGGCTCGACCCCGTCCTCGTCCCCTGCGAGCGCCTCCTCTATCGCCTCACCGGCGTCAACCCCGACGAAGAGATGCGCTGGACCCAGTACGCCGTCGCCATGCTCATCTTCAGCGCCGCGACCCTCATCCTCACCTACGTCGTCGAGCGCATCCAGCAGGTCCTCCCGCTCAACCCGCAGCATCTCGCCGCCGTTGCGCCCGACCTCGCCTTCAACACCGCCGTCTCCTTCACCACCAACACCAACTGGCAGTCCTACACCCCTGAGACGACGATGAGTTACTTCACTCAGATGTTCGGCCTCGCCACCCATAACTTCTGGTCCGCCGCCGTCGGCATCGCCCTCGCCATCGCCTTTATCCGCGGCATCGCCCGCCGCGAGATGAAGACCCTCGGCAACTTCTGGGTCGACCTCACCCGCGCCACTCTCTGGGTGCTTCTCCCCATCTGCATCGTCTTCGCCGTCGCCCTCACCTCGCAGGGCGTGATCCAGAACTTCCATCCCTACACCACCGCCAAACTCGTGCAGCCGCAAACCGTCACCACCACGGGTGCCGACGGCAAGTCCACCACCACCACCGTCACCACCCAGACCATCGCCCAGGGCCCCGTCGCCTCCCAGGAAGCCATCAAGATGCTCGGCACCAACGGTGGCGGCTTCTTCAACACCAACAGCGCGCATCCCTTTGAGAACCCCACTCCCCTCTCGAACTTCCTGCAGATGCTCGCCATCTTTCTCATCCCGGCCGGCCTCACCGTCACCCTCGGCACCATGGTCGGCTCGCCCAAACACGGCTGGGCTGTCCTCGCCGCCATGACCATCCTCTGGTTCGTCGGCGTCCTGGTCTGCTACCACGCAGAATCCCAACCTAACCCCCTCATGCATAACGTCGACCAGCACGCCTCGCTCACCCAGTCCGGCGGCAACATGGAAGGCAAAGAGGTTCGCTTCGGCATCGCCAACTCCGCCCTCTTCGCCACCGTCACCACCGACGCCAGCTGCGGCGCTGTCAACGCCATGCACGATTCGTTTACGCCGCTTGGCGGCCTCGTCCCCCTGACCAACATCATGCTTGGCGAGATCGTCTTCGGTGGCGTCGGCGCCGGCCTCTACGGCATGCTCGTCTTCGTCGTCATCTCCGTCTTCATCGCCGGTCTCATGGTCGGTCGAACCCCCGAGTACCTCGGCAAGAAAATCGAAGCCTACGACGTCCAGATGGCGATGCTCTACCTCCTCATCTTCCCGCTCATCATCCTCGGATTCGCCGCCGTAGCCGTGCTCATGCCCAACCTCGGCCTCTCGGCGCTCACCAACCACGGCCCCCACGGCCTCTCCGAGATCCTGTATGCCTACGCCTCGGCGACAGGCAACAACGGCTCCGCCTTCGCCGGCCTCAGCGCCAACACCCACTGGTACAACTACTCGCTCGGCTTCGCGATGTTCTTCGGCCGCTTCATGATGATCATCCCCATGCTCGCGATCGCAGGCAATCTCGCCGGCAAGAAAATCGTCCCCGAAACCGCAGGCACCTTCCCCGTGACCACGCCACTCTTCACGGTCCTGCTCACCTCGGTCATCGTCATCGTCGGCGCGCTCACCTTCTTCCCCGCGCTGTCCCTCGGCCCCATCCTGGAGCACCTGCTCCTTCACGCTGGCCACACCTTCTAGGCATTCGGAGAAACCATGTCCACCGCAAGTCAAGCCAAAGGCCGCCGCAGCCTGTTCGATTCCAAAATCGTGCGCCGCGCCTCCATCGACGCTCTCGTCAAACTCGCCCCGGCCACCATGATGAAGAACCCCGTCATGTTCGTCGTCGAAGTCGGCAGCGTCCTCACCACCGTCCTGCTCATCTACGACCGCTTCACCGGCCACGGCCACTTCAGCTTCGATCTCCAGATCACCCTCTGGCTCTGGTTCACGGTCCTCTTCGCCAACTTCGCCGAAGCCATGGCCGAAGGACGAGGCAAGGCCCAGGCCGACGCCCTCCGTCTCGCCAAGTCCGAGACCACCGCCTACAAAGTCTCGAAGTCCGGCGCCATCGAAGAGATCCCCAGCTCCCAACTCCGTGCCGACGACGTAGTCAAAGTCATCGCCGGCCAGATGATCCCCGGCGACGGCGAAGTCATCGTAGGCGTCGCCTCCGTCGACGAGTCCGCCATCACCGGCGAGTCCGCTCCCGTCATCCGCGAAGCCGGCGGCGACCGTTCCGCCGTCACCGGTGGCACCCGCGTCCTCTCCGACGAGATCACCGTCCGCATCACCTCCAACCCCGGCGAAACCTTCCTCGACCGAATGATCGCTCTCGTCGAAGGTGCTGAGCGCCAGAAGACTCCCAACGAGATCGCCCTCAACATCCTTCTCGCCGGCCTCACCATCATCTTCCTGCTCGCCGTCGTCACCCTGCAGCCCTACGCCATCTACTCGGGCGCGCCGCAAACCGTCTTCGTTCTCATCTCGCTGCTCGTCTGCCTGATCCCCACAACCATTGGCGGCCTGCTCTCCGCCATCGGTATCGCTGGCATGGACCGCCTCGTCCAACACAACGTTCTCGCCACCTCCGGTCGTGCCGTAGAAGCAGCAGGCGACGTCAACACCCTGCTCCTCGACAAGACCGGCACCATCACCATCGGCAACCGCGAGGCATCCGAGTTCGTCACCGCCCCCGGCATCACCAGCGAGCAGCTAGCCGACGCCGCCCAGCTCTCATCCCTCGCCGACGAGACCCCCGAAGGCCGCTCCATCGTCGTCCTCGCCAAGCAGCAGTACGGCCTCCGCGGCCGCGAGCTCGCGCACCTCAACGCCGAGTTCATTCCCTTCTCCGCCCTCACCCGCATGTCCGGTATCGAAGTCGATGGCCGCAGCATCCGCAAAGGCTCCGTCGACGCCATCTCCAACTACCTCGTCGAGCACGGCTCCAAGCTTCCCGACCTCGTCCGCGAATCCGTCGACGCGATCTCCCGCTCCGGCGGCACGCCTCTCGTAGTCGCAGAAAACGGTCGCGCCCTCGGCGTCATCCACCTCAAGGACATCGTCAAGGGCGGCATGAAGGAGCGCTTCGATCAGCTCCGCGCCATGGGCATTCGCACCATCATGATCACCGGCGACAACCCGCTCACCGCCGCCGCCATCGCCCGCGAAGCCGGCGTAGACGACTTCCTCGCCGAAGCCAAGCCCAAGGACAAGATGGACCTCATCAAGCGCGAGCAAGCCGAAGGCAAGCTCGTCGCCATGACCGGCGACGGCACCAACGACGCTCCCGCCCTCGCCCAGGCCGACGTAGGCGTTGCCATGAACTCCGGCACCCAGGCCGCCAAAGAGGCCGGCAACATGGTCGACCTCGACTCCAACCCCACCAAGCTCATCGAGATCGTAGCCATCGGCAAGCAACTCTTGATGACGCGCGGCGCCCTCACGACCTTCTCCATCTCCAACGACATCGCCAAGTACTTCGCCATCATCCCCGCCATGTTCGCCGGAGCCTTCCCCGTCCTCAACGCGCTCAACATCATGCACCTCCACAACCCGGAGTCAGCCATCCTCTCAGCGGTAATCTTCAACGCGCTCATCATCGTCGCGCTGATCCCGCTGGCCCTGCGCGGCGTCCGCTACCGCCCCATGTCCGCCGCCGCCCTGCTCCAGCGCAACCTCGTCGTCTACGGCATCGGCGGTATCGTAGCCCCCTTCATCGGCATCAAGCTCATCGACATGCTCATCACCGCGCTCCACCTCGCGTAAGTTTCACGAAGGAACAAATGCATTTAGCCGACCAAAAATTCCGTCATTCTGAACGAAGTGAAGAGCCCCTGTAGTTGCCGTTGCACTTGTCGTTGCACGTTCCACCGGATTAGCAGGGGGCTTCAGCCCCCTGAAAAGTCTCACTGAAGAAAAGGGGCTTTAGCCCTGGGCACTTGCACTTGCTTTTCTTGCTGTCATTCCCTCCGGGAACTGCTTCACCGCACCACCACCGAACTACCGAAGGACCACCCCCATGAAAAAGACCCTCATCACCGCCACCCTCTACACCCTGATCACCGCCGTCCTCCTCGGCATCGGCTACCCCCTCCTCATCACCGGCATCGACCGCGTGCTCTTCCCCAAACAAGCCGACGGAGAACTCCTCACGCATAACGGCGACGTCATCGGCTCCCACCTCATCGGCCAGACCTTCATCGGCGACACCTATTCAACAGCCGCCCCTCGGCCGCCGGCACCGGCTACGACGCCGGCTCCTCCTCCGGCTCCAACTACGGCTCCACCAGCAAGGCCCTCATCGACCGCGTCCAGGCCAGCGTCACCGCCAACCAGTCAGGCTCCGCGCCCGTCCCCGTAGACCTCGTCACCACCTCCGGCTCAGGCCTCGATCCCGACATCACGCCTGCCGCAGCCTACTACCAGGTCCCGCGCATCGCCCACGCCCGCCACCTCACCGAATCCGCCCTCAACCACCTCATCGACCAGCACACGACGCAGCGCCAGTTCGGCCTCCTCGGCGAGCCCCGCGTCAACGTCCTCGACCTCAACCTCGCCCTCGATGCCCTGACCACCACAAACTGACGCACCGATCGAACCACCTCCAATACGTGTCATCCTTCGCCGCAGGCCGAGGACCGCACTGGCCCTTTCCTCTCTTTCTGTGATTCCCTCTGCGAATCGCGTTCTCCCCTGCCCTCTAACCTCGCCAGGAGCAGAATCGGGCTTTAGCCCCGGCCCACCGCGGCGTCCCGCCCCAAAATAAATTTCCCGAAAAATCAGCCAAAACAGTCATGTCAACCCCCCGCGGACGGCAACAAGCCACAATCCCCGCGCCACCACTAGCGATTTCTTCTTTAACAACTTGGCATAGTTACCCCACGCGAACAGCTAAACTTAAATCAGACCTTCCATAAACCATCGAAGCCAGCAGTCGAAACGCTCGCCAACGGCCCGTAACCCCTTTAGAAGGGTACTTTTAGCTATAACCCCATTGCGGAGACTACTTTACAGCCAAAGTACCCCCTACCGGCAATTATCCCCTCATACCAAGTAAGCCTTGTCTACGCGACAAAAGTTATGGACTTGTTGGGCGAGGTTCCTTGGTATACAGCAAGGGCAGCGCTTGAGATTTGCCAGTCTCTTCAACGTGAGAGCGAATCTACGTCTGCTTCTTTGCTAGGGTCTCAATACCTGCAGCGATCTTCTGAAGAGACGCGGCCATCAGATCAAGACGTTTCACGAGCTCAAGTTGAAAGATCATCTGCTGCGTGATGGCGTTTTCTGGTGTTGGTGCGGGAAGCATAGGGGTAGGAGGATTAGGCATATGGAAGATCGTAGCAAGGTCGGAGAAGGTGAGGAGAAAATCCTGATCCCCTCACCCCAAGTATTACGAAACATCGACGCTCGAAATCCCGATGCGGTTACGATTGCGAACCCTTACGGAGGCCCGCTACCACGGCATTTACGAGATCACGCTCTAGCGCTACGGGATCAAAACCCGCGCTAAGTACGGTGTTGCATTCTGGACAAGAGTAGGTAACCCCTCGCCACGACGCCATTTTTTCGTCGCTCAGGGTGACGATTTCGATATTGAGAACCGATATTTGACGTTGACAGTGAGGACAGAGCGCCATGAGTGAACCTTTCAAAGACCACAACATCCTAGACGAAAATTTGGTCCCCTCACCCCAAGTACCGGGCTTAATGGCTAATTTAGCTTCTCGGGTTTTGGAAGGGCTGCAAATAGGTGAGCGGCGTAGGCACGAATCCCAGCATCAGAAATACCTTGCCGCGCTTCGGCGTAACACTGGCGAACCTCTGCCCGTTTCTCAGGGTTAGTCTTTGCGGCGTCCACGTCTCGCTTGAGTTGGGGCAGGTTGATATTTCGGCTTTCGAGGATGGCGTCGTAGTAGACTTCGTTTTCGATGGCTAGGTCTTCGACGGTTTCGATGATCTTCAAGAGAGTTTGGCGAAACGCTTCCAAGTCGCTCATGGCGTTATCATAGACGCATGGCAGACAAGCCCACTCCCCGGCGTTAGGGGTTGCAGATTGGGTATACTTGGCGCACTCACTGCGCATGGATACGCCGTCCAAACCGAATCCAGACCTAAATTTCGAATATCTGATGGAGAACTCTGGACTGGAGATTCTGTATCGGATGAGAGACGCACGCGGCAACCTCTACGGGGTAGCTGCTAGTAGGGTGAGGTATGCGCTAACACGCGGCATTGTCTTTGACAGCGAAGATGAGGCCAAACTTTATGAGCGAGAAGCTGGGCCTGTCCCTATGTCAGAGGAGCGAAAGATCGCGCTCCTTACAGCCGTCAAAGAGAGTCTAGAGTACGAGCAAAGACTTCGCGACCAAAAGGCGACAGAGTATGGCTGGCCGATTCATCCTAACGACGTAGAAGACCTAACGCCAGAGCAGCAATCGGCAATGCTGGAGGCGTGGTGCTCGCATCTTCCTCCGCCAGAATTCTTGCTCAATGAAGCACGTTCGCAGATAAAGGAAAGACCGATGAACAACGAAGAGACTAGGGAAGTTTTGATTGCGGTTCTGGAACTGATAAAGAGTCAAGCAGTGTATCTAAGGAACCATCAAGACGCATTTGGAGCGCTCTGCGATGCGCTGACTCTTCATGACAAGGCGATAGGTACACTCCACCACACGGAAATGCTGAAGATTCGAGAGAATCACGTAATGCAATCGCATCTTTCCGAAGTTGACGCGCTGCTAAAACGATTGGAGAAAGATTAGGGCTTTCCATTTAGTCTCCTCTCATGCCGAAGGTGTATCCTTGGGCATGGCCGAACGTGATGTGAAACCAGTCGAAGACGGGACAGAAGCGGACTTCCGCGACCTGCTGGACTTCGCCTGTACTACGACCGCAAAGCCAGTTTCTCCTCGCGAACCGAAGGGCAAACCTGAAACGTCGTCCGCTCCAAAAGCTGAGTAAACATCGGGCGCATAACGTGGCGGCGGTTGTACCTGAAGGCAAATTCGTTCAAATAGGACTGCAGGTATTCGAGTCCGACCTGATAATAAACTCCTGTAATTCCACGCTTCACAAGGCTCCAAAAGCCGTCAATCGTGTTGGTATGCGCCCAGCCATCCTTGAACCCTTTGGAGTGGTTGACGGTGGCTAGCTTGTGGCTCATCCCCATCCAGCGAACCTGCTCAATCGTCTTGGACCCGTCCGAGTAGATCATGGTGCACGGGTGCAAGACCTCGCCCACAACAGGCAGGATGGAATCCTTGGACGCGTCGGGCAGGACGTGGGTTGAGACTCTGCCATTGCGCTCCACGATGCCGAGGACGGGCGTCTTGGCCTTGCCTCTGAGATGCTGAGGCTTGTTGGAGTCCGAACCCCCAAAATAGGCCTCGTCCATCTCTACCGCGCCCTGGAGCTTCAATTTCTCAGCCATGAGGATGCGAACCTGTTTCATCATCCGCCAAGCGGTTTTGTACGTAACCCCCGTTTCCCGTTGGATCTGTTTTGCGGAGATACCGACGCGGGTGGAAGTCATCAGTTTGATGACATAGAACCATGTCGTGAGGGAGGTTGTGGACTTGTGGAAGATGGTTCCGGCGAGGGGAAAGAGATGGTAGCCGCAGACGGGGCAAGCGTAGCAGGTACGACCGGAAACCCTGTAGTGCTTACGATCCACGCCACACTCAACACAGAGGGCAATTCCACCCGGAAACCGCTTGAGCATAAGGTATTCCAGACACGCATCATCGTTGGGAAATTCGGACTGAAATTGTTTGACGGTGTACTTTTGTTGGGGAGGGATGGTCTGACGGCGGTTCATTGGTCTATCCTTGCCTTTCCTTACTTGGAGGTCTTTTGACTAGAGCGATGATGGCGTTTGTGGTGGATTGTCCGCTGTGCGGAGAAGAGATTGTCTTGCCGCGTCATAGCCCATTAGGAACAGGTGACGGTCTACGGTATCAACCCACGGATGTGTGGCCTGTAGCGTTTTTATGTGTTGGGCGAGGACAGGTGTGTGAGTGTCCTGCCGATACCCATCTGGAGTCGATACCGTTGCCGGACCAATCCTCAGAGATGGAATTCCTTTGGGAGATACAGTGCGAATGTGCCCACATAGGCTGCGGAGCGAGGAAGACCATTTATACGAAACAACCCATAAACGCCAACGCATCTTCCGTAGTTCAAAAGCTGGTCGACGCCATCCCATTCCCTTGCACGGAAGGAGATCACTCCTATGGAATCTCAGCCGAGACGGCGGAAGCTCGAATGTTTCGCTGATGGATACTTGGTTAGGTGGGATAGTTGCCCCCCTACCTCGGGGGGATACTTTGGCCCCTAACCGCAATGCTGAGACTACTTTGCAACAGAAGTATCCCAGGGGGTGGGGGGGAGGGGGGAGGGGGGAGGGGGGCCCTACCGCCCAGCCCGCCGCAACACCGGCAGGCGACGCTGGGACATCCCAGCCAGCCGAAACGTGATCACCATCGCCGGCACCAGGTACGCAAACGACCCCAGCACCCACATCACCACCGCTCCCAGCACCTGGTCGTCGAGTACAGAAATCCCAAACGGGTTCGGGTGCTGCACATAGTAGCTGTAAACCGGTCGCTCGCAGAAGGCCAAAAACGCCGACAGCAGCGTCATCACCACATCGCCCAACGCCAGGTACACCAGCATCCCCCAATCATCGGGTCGCTGCTTCGCCGGCCACGGCCGCAGAATGTACCACCAGAACAGCAGCGAGGTGAACAGGAAGCAAAGGTGCTCCACGCCATGCACCGTCTCATTCTCCAGCGCAACGTTGTACGCCGCGGGAACATGCCAGGCCAGATACGCCACGTTCATCCCGAGCCACGCCACAGCAGGCGTAACCAGCCACTCGGCAACACGCCGAAGGGCAACAACCCGAACCAACGGCCCAACCGCCCACCGCAACACCGGCCGCGGCAACCCGCGCAGCAGCGGCACCACCGGAAGTCCATACAGCAGCAGCATCGGAATCGCTGACATCAACAGCAGATGCTCGATCATGTGCGCGGTCAGCAGCGCATCCGCAAACCCGTCCATCGGTGAAGCAACCACCAGCCACAACAGCGCCAGCCCACCCAGAAACGACGCCAGCCGCAGATCGCTGAACTGCGCCCGCCGCGTCCTGCGCAGCGCCACCCAGCCTCGCACATACACCACCGCGGTGAGTGCCATCGAGACTGTCAACCAAATCGGCAGCTTCCAGTCCGCGAAGATGTCTCGCACCGCATCGGACATATGCTACTGCTTCTGCCCAGGAATCGGCGTGCCCTTCGGCCCCCAGGCCGCGTCGTGTGCCTTGTCCGTCTCCACCTGCCGATTGCGTGTCAGCTCTCGCGACGCATTGATCGCCGGCTGCAGATCATTACCACGCAGCGTCATCAGGAAGCTCACCAGCGCCTTCGTCTCCGACGGATTCAGCGCATTGCCATAAGCCGGCATGTTGCCGCCACCCTGCAGCACCTGCCTCACAATCTGGTCCTCGGTCAACCGCGACGCCACCGAATCCAGCGCCGGCCCGCGCTGTCCGCCTGCTCCGTCCAGCTCGTGGCAGTTGCGACACTGCTTGTCCTGCAGCACCATCGCTCCCTGTCGCTCCAGTGGCGTTCGGTCATGCATGTACTTCACCGGCACCACATCGCTCGACCACGCATCCATCACCGGACTCCAAGGCGTATACGTTCCCAGCCGCGTAAAGATGCCCAACGACACGGCGATCACGGACACCGACAGCACCGCCACCGGCCGCCGAGCCCAGTGCCTCTCCCCTTCACTGGCTATCAGCGGCAACAACAGCATTCCAGCAATCCCAACCACCGGGACGATCAGCAGCACCGGCGTCTCCAGCGCCGGAGGAAGGAACGCCAGCACCGCATAGATCCAAAGGAAGAAGAAATCCGGCTTCGGCGCCGTCTGGATGATCGTCGGATCCGGCTGTCCGCTCGGACCAAACGGTCCGAAGAAGAACGCGCAAGCCATCACCGAGAACAGGATCGCTGCCGCGAACACCGCGTCCTTCCAGGCCGCATCGGGCACAAACGGCATGCCCGTCCTCTCCACCAGCTCGTGATACTCGCGCTCATACGTCGACTTCCGCACCAGCCGCCCTGGCATCGGCCAGTCGCTCACCCCATGGAACAGTACCATCCACACATGCACGCCGACTCCAGCGAGCAGCAGCCCGGGAATCACGAACACATGCAGCGTAAAGAACCGAGACAACGTAGCGCCGCCGATGATTGGCCCACCCAGCACCAGGTGCACCAGCTGCGCCCCAACGAACGGCACGCGACTAACGATCGAAGCCCCAATGCCTAAGCCCCAATACGCATCCTGGTCGAACCGCATCACCTGCCCGGTGAACGCCATACCCAACGTCAGCAGCAGGAGGACAACGCCCACAATCCACGTCAGCTCTCGCGGAAACTTATACGCACCAAACAGGAACACCTGCACCATGTGGATCAGCACGATCGCAATCATGAAATCCGATCCCCAACCATGCAGCGCGCGCACATACCATCCAAGCGCGATGTTGTGATTCAGAAAATTCAGGCTGGTCCAAGCCTCATTCGCCGAAGGGCTATAAATCAACGCCAGCAAAATGCCCGTCATCACCTGCAGGATCAGCAACACCGTCGCTGCACTGCCAAACACATACCACCAACTCGCGTTGTTCGACGGAGTGGGATGCGCCGCAGCTTCGCTGATCGGCTTGATGAGGCCAAGTCGACGTTCGAGCCACTGATAGGCTGCGATTCCGCTCTCCTTTAGCCTTCCCATGTTGACCTCGTCTTAACCGTTGCAGGACCGATCTGGACCAGCGGCTTCTCCTTGCACGACGCCTGCGTCGCAAGCGTCGGCATATCGCCCGCATGGATCACCAGTGAGTTCCCTGCAATCTTGTACTTGTATTCAAACAACCCGCGCTCCGGAGGACCAGACGCCCTGCTACCATCCTCGTAATACGCTCCCCCATGACACGGGCAGAGGAATAGATGCGACTCCGAGAACCACCGCACCGGACAGCCCAGATGCGCGCAGTTGATGGCGAACACCTGAAACGTCTGCTCCGACACACGCCGCACCCAGCAGGGAACCTTCGCCGTTTCGCCATCGTCGAACGTCGCAACCGGACTGCGGAATTCGGCTAACCGCGTCTGGCCCACGGGAAAATCACTCACGTCCCCAATGCTGACCCAGGCACCCACATTGGATCTCTTCCTGGACGCCGGACCGAGAAGGTACCCGATCAGCGGTACCGCAAGCACTGCGCCAACCACCGCGTTCAACCCGACAGCAAGCTTGAATAGAAACACCCGACGCGTATGAGCCTGGGCCTTGCCCTCGGGCGACAGGGCGTCGTTACTGGACTCTCCTGGATATTTTAGAAATTCGCTCATACTCGTCTCCGCACATCGGTGAGTGGTCTAAGGGTGCACATACGGCTGGCCTGGAGCTGCTACTCGATGCGAAGCAAGCCACGCCACGATGTCCGTAATCTCTACGTCGGTCATCGGCCGTGAGTTTGCGCCGGTCATGTCGGACCGCCAATCGGGCATCCCATCTTCAGGCTGGCCGGCGATGATGATGCTGCGTAGGCCCTGATCGCTAATGAGCGCAAGGTAAGCCCGGTCGACCAGCGAGCCGGTGGAATTCTCTTTTCGCGTGAGACCGGTTCCGTCGCCGCCGTGGCAACTCGCACAGAACGTAGTGAAAGCTTTCTCGCCCTGAGCCGAATCTCCCGAAGAACTACTGGCATATGGCGGAACAGACTGGCCTTGAAGATCCGCCGGCTTGGCCCATGCTGACTCAACTCCCTGCGCGAGGATTGTGATTTGCTGATCCGTCAGCATGCCGCCCTGGCTCTTTGCGAACGCCGGCATCAGTGTTCCGTGAACTCCGTTGGCCGTCGCCTTCTGGATATTGTCCGTACCAGCTACAGCCAGATAAACCGGATTCGCCAAGGAGATGGCCGCGCCGTTCTTGCCCTGACCACCATGACATGCTGCGCAGTTCTGCTGATACAGCGCCGCGAAATTCAAGACCTGATCGGGGCGTTGGGCCGCAGGCTCGGGTCTCGCAGGGACATCCTTGCAGCCCGCACCGAAGAGCGTCGCGGCGGCAATCATGAACGAAGATGTCAACGAACGCAGAGTCATCGCGTAATGTCCTCGTCCTTGGATTTGATCGGCTCTTCATAGTTCCGTTCGTTGAGATCACTGTGCAGGCCTGCACGAACGGAGAATGGGAGAGCTCGAAATTGGGGAGTTCGCACCTTCGCCTGTAGGTTCACGACAAACCCGCAGACAAGACCAAAGGCCACTTGAGACACAACAAACCAGAACCATTCAATGCGCTGATTGAGAATGGGACTGACAACATTGATCGCGGAATGCAAAATACCCGTGAACAACAGGGGAACCACGATGCCCGCAGTAACGATCGGGTACCTTGGGAACATTGGCAGCATGGCGCCATAGAGCAGCCCCACAAGCAGCGACGTAAGACCGTGAATCACGAAGGCGGCAAGCAAGCCACGCAGATGGAATTCGCTCAGGAAGGCATCGCTTGCACCGGCCCAGCTCACAAACCCTCCCGCAGCAAGCAAGTTCATGGCATACCAGATGCTGTGGTATCTGAGAATGCTGAAGATAGCTGCTGGCACAGCCATCGCGATTCCACCTGCAATTCCACCCTTGATGCCGGTGGTGATTCGGAAGGTTTCTACCGGGATAATCTTTCGGGAGGTTGCCTCCGCAGGCAATCTCGCGGCAAGCGTTCGGGCGCTCGAAATGTGGGTTTGCTCTGTGCTGACCTCTACAGCCTCGTGAGATTCATGCGGAAGAACCTGCCGAAACCAGCCAATCATTCCTGCAATCGTGAGCACTCCTCCGAGTATGCTGACAACACCACTCGTCACCATGCCCGACATGACGAGCGCGAGACCTAGAGCCAGCACCACCGGCCACGCGGTTGGCGATGGGAGCTGTATGCCGTGTTCCTGGTTCGAATGATCGACTGGCAATGCGCCTCCTCGCTGGTTCATCTGCCCAGCACATAAACAACTAAAAATACGATGACCCAGACGCCATCGACGAAATGCCAATAGAGCGATAAGACTTCGAGCTTCTCGCTATGCTCTTCTTTCATCTCACCGCGCATGGAGAACAACAAAGCCAGGGAGAGAAGGATCAGGCCGATGACCACATGGGTTGCGTGCAATCCTACTAACGAATAAAACGTGGTTCCAAATAGGTTTGTCCTGATCGTCAGGCCATGTTTGTAAATCAGGTCGTACCACTCGTGAGCAGTCCCTGCGATAAAGATCCCCCCAAGAAACACGGTCGCAGCTAGCCAGAGCGAACATAGAAGTTGCTTACCTTTCTGCAGAGCAGATACCGCAGCGTGCACCGTGAGGCTGCTGGACAGAAGGCAGATCGTTGTGAAAATCGGCAGCTCCAGAACATCTTTCGGCATCGGCCCGCTCAAACTCTTCCCGATGTAAAAGATGTATGCCACAACAAAGATCACAAAGATCGCAATTTCGGCAATGATCAGGCACGTCATTCCGACGATTCCTCGCGACGGAAGCGTCCATGGCTGATTGGGACTGGCCGATTTTAAAACAGCTTCACTCACGCGCCCTCCTCCTGCTTCTCTTGCGGGTCAGCCTGTCCCATCTCGTAATCCGTATCGGGGTCGTCAGGATGTTTCAGATCCCATAACGGTCGGCGGCTACCGACAATGGGTATCTCCGCGAAGTTATAGGACGGAGGTGGTGACGGTATCGACCATTCCAAAGTCCATGCATCCCAGGGGTCGGATCCGGCAATCGGCCCTTTGAAGTAAGACGACACCATGTTGTAGACGAAAAGAATCGTTGCAACTGTTTGAATGATTGCCCCACTGGAAATAAGCAGGTTCCAGATCATCCAACCGCGATCGGCCTCATAGGTATAGATGCGGCGAGGCATACCGAGCATGCCCGGCACATGCATCAGATCGAAGGTCAAATGGAATCCGATAACGAAGAGCCAGAAATGCCACTTTCCCAATTTCTCGTTCAACATGCGCCCAGTCATCTTCGGATACCAATAATAGAAAGCCGAAAAGACCATGAATAGAATCGCTCCCACCAACACATAGTGGAAATGGGCCACAACGAAGTACGAGTTACCAAGCTGCCAGTCGAAAGGAGCGACCGACAACATGATGCCCGTCAATCCAGCCACCAGGAATTGAAACAAAAACCCGATGGCGAACATCATGGAGGCGGTAAATTGTATTTTCCCGCCCCACAAAGTAGCTAACCAATTGAAGATCTTGATGCCCGTGGGCACCGAGATGATCATCGTGGCGAGCACGAAGAAGGTGTTTCCTCCCGGACCCAGTCCAACAGTGAACATGTGATGAGCCCACACACTGAGACTGATAAATCCAATCCCTACGGAAGCCGCGACCATGGCTGGATATCCAAAGATGGCCTTGCGTGAAAACACCGGAATAATCTCATTCGCAAAGGCAAACGCAGGAAGCACCAGAATATAAACCTCCGGATGTCCAAAGATCCAGAAGAAGTGCATCCAAAGGACGGCCGAACCTCCCGCTTGTGTATCAAAAAAGTGTGAGCCGACATAGCGGTCGAGCATCAACATGATCTGCGCGGCTGTCAGGGGACCGATTGCCACAAATGTCAGGCCGGACATCACGAGGTATATCCATGGCAGTAGAGGCAGCCGGCTCATCTTCATACCAGGGCATCGCATGCAGATGATGGTAGTAACAATATTCAGTGCCGTGCCGATAGATCCAATCCCTGTGAGTAATAGGGCCAGCGTCCAGTAGTCAGTGCTATGGCCTGGGGAAAATACGCGCGCTGTGAGCGGGGCATACGCGAACCAACCGACATCGGGGGCACTGCCGGCCCCATAAAGCCCGCTCCCACCGATATAGCTGAAATAGAGCAGGAAGCCGGCGAAGGCCGATATCCAGAAACTGAACGCATTCAACCGGGGGAATGCCATATCCCGAGCGCCAATCATCAGCGGGATAAGGTAGTTTCCGAAGCCAAACAGAATAGGCATCCCGACGAAGAACACCATCGTCGTTCCGTGCATGGTGAAGAGGCCGTTGAACACCTCTGGGGAGACAAAATGGTTGTTCGGTATCGCCAGTTGAATCCGCATCAGCAGCGCTTCGAACCCTCCCACCACCAGGAAAATCAGAGCATAGCCGATGTACATCAGGCCGATCTTCTTATGATCAACGGTTGTCACCCAGCCGTGCAGCATCTCAAGCCAAAGCCGTCGCGGCGCCTGCGCTCCCTGGTCATGCAATTCATTTACCGGAATCTGGGTTGCCATTGTGTTCCTTCCTCAACCCACTACTTGAGCGTGGTTAGGTAAGCCGTGACAGCATCTAGATCGTGAGTATCCAAATGCATGGGAGGCATGAGCGCGCCTGGTTTGAAATTTGCAGGATTGTCTATGAATTCTCGGAGATTCGCCGGATTGTTTGGAACTGAGCCCGACGCAATCGTCTCGCGACCACCCACGTGGGTGAGATCCGGGCCAAATCTCCCTGTAGCCACGGTTCCCCTTATCGTGTGGCAACTGATGCATGCATTGTGCATGAAGACATTACGGCCCTCGGCGACAGCGGGATCATCCACCGCGGGCTGCCGCTGGTGTTCTACCCAGGCCGCGAACTCTTCTGGGCTATCGGCGTACACACGAATCAACATCTTGGCATGTTGCACGCCGCAATATTGGGCACACTGTCCGAGGTACAAACCCTTCATCTGGGGATCTATCCACATTGTGTTAACTTTGTTTGGAATTAAGTCCATCTTGCCGGCAAGTCTCGGCACCCAGAAGCTGTGATCTGTATCAGCCGATGACATGGTCAAGTACGTTGGCAGCGTCTGAGGATGGTCGCTGACGGGCACGTGTAATTCGTTAGCCGTCACAACCCCCAATTCCGGGTAGCGATACTCCCACCAGAATTGGTGGCCGATAACGGTGACATCCAAGGCGTTTGCAGGACGTTGCGCGCGCTCTGTCGTATAGACCACCCGGGTGGTCGCGAGAAACAACATCACCACAATGAGGATCGGAATCACTGTCCAGGAGAGCTCAATCTGATTGCTTCCATAAATCTGGGGCGGCTCCTGCTCGCCCTCGCCGTTCGACGCCCGCGACCGGTACTTCACGAGTACGTAAGCGAGAATGCCCGCCACAATCAGAAAAATCGCCGCGGTGATTGAGAGAACGAGCATGGACAGACTGAAAATAGAACGTGCGGGCGTTCCCGCAGGCTCAAAGATATTGGTTGGATCAGCAACCAAGGCCGACAGTATTATTGCCGTGAAACCGCACGATCCTTGACTCGCAAACATTTGTCTCCAGAAAGACAACTAGCCCTTGCGGGAGCTAGCGCGTCTTGTGCTGTAAATCCAAGAAATCACTTAGTGCATAAACTGCGGATGCTTTCAATGGCATAAGACAAGTCTCTAATCCAATCAATTTATACACCTCTGGTTTTGCATTGAACGCGAAGTTGGAAAACCGGGTCGCGAGCAAACCGAGCAACGTCGTCCATAGAGTCTCGCAATCGAGTATGTACCGGTAAGAACACATTGATCACCAGCATGTCGAATTCGTCATACTATTTCACCTCCGTCCGATCATTCACTGTCCGTTGAATCACAGGAACAAACTCGATGATCTGGTAAAATGACCGTATCTCTGTACGGAAGGGTCAAGTTCTGCCGCCCATTTCAGGGGCAGGAAGTCGATCCCTGGCCGTGCATGCGTTACGAAGTGTATGAGTCAGAGCGCAGGGTATCATTCCTGCTCTCTGATGATGTAAGATGGAACATCTGGGGGGGACGTAGCTCAGTTGGTTAGAGCGCTGCCCTGTCACGGCAGAGGTCGCGGGTTCGAGCCCCGTCGTCCCCGCCACTAAACTCAAGAAACAAGATGGGTTAGTGGCATACCAAATAGTGACAGACAAAATCCACGGTACATAACGGTACGGAGCTTCAAACCGTACCGCACAATAGCTCAACCTGCCTCTGACTCGCACACCGCTTGTCTACGGAGACGGCTTGCGTGTAGAGGTCCATAGTGGTGCGTGAATTTGCGTGCCGTAGCAGCTCTTGTGCGACCTTGACATCAACGCCCAGACTACGGAGGTTGGTTGCCAAGCTATGACGAAAGCTGTGCCAGCCAATTATCTTGCCTGTGATACCTGCCCGCGCCAACGCCGGGCGGATGGTCTTCTTGAGCACCATGTCCGGCATTAGTGGTTGGGTGCCGTTCATTCGGATTGACGGAAAGAGAAAGTCATCATCATCACGGTACGTTGATGCGCTCCTCCATTCAGTTAGCGCCCTACAAACAGATTCGTGTAACGGAACCGGCTTGCGGCTTGCTTCTGTTTTCGTCTCTCCGAAGTGATTTCGCACGCATGACCGGGTGATGGCGATCTCCATAGTGAAGAAATTGACATCGGCCCATGTCAGCGCGAACAGCTCCGACCGTCGAAGGCCGGTTGATCCCGCAACCATGACCATTGCACGCTCACGCATAGGCAGTTCCCTAACTAGCGCCTGAAACTCTCCAGGTGTGAGCACATCAGGTTCACGCAGCCGTTTCGCCGAGCAACGTACTTTGCTAATCGGATTGAATGTGATCCACTCATGCCGGATTCCGTGACTGTAAACCGCAGACATGATGTTGCGGAGTTTCGTCTTTGTAGCCGGTGCGAGGTCCAACGATTCTAACCACTGTTCGACAGCAACCGTCTTGACCTCAGAGAGCCTGTAATCCTGCCACTTCGGGATGATGTGCAGAGTCAAGTACGACTCATGCGCCGCAACCGTGGCGTAGGCTTTGCGCTCCAACGTCAATTCGTTTTTTCGATAGTGGGCTACAAGATCCCTTACGCTCTCAGGCGAACGAATCCCGCTGTTGATGTTTGAGCGAAGAGACAGAACAGCTTTCTCAGCATCGCGCCGCCGTGGGATTTCCCGGACTGACCCGATTCTGAGATTGCGATGCACGCGCTTCCCGCCACAGTCTTCGTAGTAGCGGAAAAACCAACTGTCATCGGCTCTCTTGTTCTTCACTAGGCTAAGACTTCCATTCTGAAATCGATTGCTATCCCTCAAGCTGTCTCCTTGTGGGAGCATCGGTGGCTGGGAGTAGTGTACGCACGCGCCTGTGGATCAATGCCCTGCCCGGTGCGGCGGGAGAGCATCCATTCCTCCAGGTCGCGCTCCAAAAAGCGCCACAGCCTCCGCTTGCCTTCGCCTACGGGGATTGCCGGTAGGTAACCTTCCCGCGCCCAGCGCGTGAGCGTGCGAGAGTTGAGGCCGCCAAGGAATGCAGACGCTTCTTTGGCTGTGAGGAACCTGCGATTGAGGCCCGTTTCTGTTTCCGGGCGTTTGGCTTCCACTGTGTTGCTCCAATCCCGGTGCCTCTCCCCTTGCACCATGCAGTCATTCATCGTTAGTGGTGCGCCGCACCGCACTTTTCGGGCCGCTTCATAGCTTTGGCTTTCTGCCATAAAAGTGCATAAATATCCATTTATGCAGAATTGTTTGTTTGTGTAAATTTGTGGATTGCGGCGCTCTTTACAGATGGTGTTGGCAACATTTTGCTCCACCCCTATGCCATTTGATATGTGAGACTTATATTGAATGCCAGCGCCGTGTGTTCGTTACTCACGTGCATCAACCGCACACCGCCTGTCTACATACCGTGTGTGAGTGAGCGTGTGTGTGTCTATCACTTTGGACACATACACACACAAGAATATAATCATAGGTATATAGACAAGCACTGTGTGGAATCAACAACTTACGGGCATCAAACGCTTGCAGCTTCATGCAGTGTTTGAGTCTCCATGAACTCCGACACTGCAACGTCCTGCAAGAACCAACGGTTTTTGATCTTGTGGATTAGACCTTGGCTTGCTGCCCACTTCTGCCATGAATAAAAAGTGCGTTCGGCTCCGAACGTCTCCAGGTACTTCACAGGAACGCCATCATTGAAGCGCGCCACAACAGCCTTGGTGATGTTCCGGTAGTTATCCGTGCCGACGTTCACCATAGTCTGTGGCTCTTTAGTCAGTTCAAACCGACCATTGATCCAGGCGAAGAACAGCGTCTCAGACTGTCCGTTCCGTGGCATCACCACGACTTTGCGCACGCTGTTCGGATCTTCATCATCTGTCCAACCAACCGTGACAATGGTCTCCGCTTTGCGCGCCAGAGCGGCACTGCCGAACAGCGCATCACGGCCTGTGTACCGGTCCTTGCCTTTCTGTTTGGGTGAGCCAACGGTGGCAATGACAGCAACGTCGTGCAATGTGGCAAGCCGTTGCAGTCCGTCCATCACCGGTGCAACCGTCTCCATTCGGTTCATCTCTGGAATCCACATATCCAAGCCTTCGATAAACCACACCTCAACGCCTGGATTCGCAGCTAGGCACACACCAAACACTTCAGCCGGATTGGCTAGTTGCTGTGCGGTAGTCAGCCGGATGACACGCGGCAACACTTCCTCCACGGACAAGCCAAGTGAGCGCACCGTGCTGACGATGCTTCGCTTGCTTCGATCGTGGCTTAGGACGCGGTAGTCGCGCGCCTGTGCCGGATGTCCCCAAACTTCCCTGCCATTGCGTAGCGTCTCCAGAAGGTTCAAGCCAAAGCTGGTTTTCCCTGCACCACTAGGCGCACCGATGATTGAGACTTCGCCTTTGGGAAACCAAGAGCTAACCAGATACTCCAGCTCACGGTCCTCCGCCAGCGGGTCATCCACCTCCTCAAACAGAATGGGCGTCTCCCGCGCCACGGCTTTGATAGCGCGTGCAATGGTGCCCTCGCGGTAGTCATCACGCTCCCACTTTTCGCGGTAGAGTTTTGACTCCCGGAACGCGTCATCAATCTTGAACGCATTGCAATCGTGCTTCTTTGCCAGTAGGCAACACAAGGCAAAGTCCGCCGTGCTGTGGTCATCATGGTAGAGGCTCATGTCTCCAGCCATCAGCATGGACAGCCGCTCCGACTCAGAGACACTGATGCTCACGGAGATGCCGGGAGAATTAGGCTTTGCGGCTGTCACGCGGTCATAGAGCGCGTTCACGGCATCCGTGCGGTCCACAAGATCCAAAGGCGTTTTCTCCAGGTGACGCGCCGTGAAAGTGAGGTAGCGCCCGGAGTCGTACAGTTCGACCGCCTTAGTTCCTGGAAACGGTAGCTTGATTCCCTTGCGGCCACGCAACGTGCCCACCATGAGGATGTGCGCGCCTGTCCCGCTTGGTGAAAATTCGCTATAGCTGTTCAACACGATGACAATGTCCCGCGACTCTTTGGTGAATTTCCCGGTGACCGCATCGCAGCAATTATCAATGTCCACGCCGCACAGAGAGATGCCATCAACTTCACCCATGACCACACCCACACCGCTGAAACGGTGTGCGTGCGGTTGGGCTTCGGTGTATGTCATCCAGGTGCGCGAGTCAGTGGAGCTGGCGCGCTCCCCATTGGCTTGGTAGGGCACTTTGGTGTCCTTGCCGTCACGCTTCTCCAGACGCCACAGCACCCATCGTCGCTGCGCTTTGAGATGTTCAATCGTTAGGCTACTCATGGGCCGCCCGCTCCCACACCTGGTTGGCCTTCGCAACCCAACTACTGACAGTTTCGTAGCCGCCACCGGCACCGTGCATCATCTGCCAATGTGTATTGTCCGGGCCATCGCCAAATAGTGCTGGGTGCGGTTCGGCGTTTCCGGCATCCCAGTCGTAAAGCTCCTCGTGCTTGCGCACCAGCGCCTCATGAACCTTTTCGCTTATTCGTACTTTCAGCGTGTGTGAGCCGCCGCACTCGCTATGAACGCACGGGAAGGTAACAATGAAGTCGAAGCCGGGCCGGTTGGCTAGTCGCCAATTCCACCCTGCTAGTGTGAAGAATCTTGCCCAACGTAATTTCAGCCACATGATGTATTCCTTCTGCCCGGTTAGTAGGTGGGCCACCTGTTGTCTACCGTGCATCGGCGTTGAAGTACACGCAAACCAAAGTGCGATCAATAAGCTTTCAGAAAAAGCCCGGCCTGGGCGTGACACCAAGCCGGGTTTAGATAGGTAGCGCCGCCACGGTGTAAAAGGGCGCGGATCCGAAACCGCGCTGCGGGGACCGTGACGGCGAGATTTTCCCCGCCCTTCTCGTTGGAGACTAGCCGCTAAACGTGGCTAATCTTGATTTGCTGGATGGCCTCCGACCGACGGATACGGCTGTCGATGCGGCGGTATGCAAGGATGGCAAGCTGCCCATTCAGCGCAAGCGGCTGGTCCAGGATCTTGACGTTGATCCCCGCTCCACCACGGACGCCGATCATATTGCCTGCCCGGAAGTCACCGTACAGGATAGGCAGCACACCCGCGCTGGTCGCAGTGGGCAAGCTCGGCATGTTGCTATCAAACAGCACCGGCTTATCCAAGATGCGCATGTCCCCGTTCGGGTCCGTCGTGATGATGGGCACGTACAGGTTGGCTTGCGCCTGTGCCTTGCGGATAGCCAACGCCGTTGAGCGTGCCATGATCCAGGAGGCGTTAGGCTGATACACACCCTTGAGCGTGGCAACCACGTCGTAGAGAGCATCTATGAGTGTCATCCCATCAGCAGACGTGCCCATCAGCTCATACGCCGCATTGGTGCCAAGGCCGGTGTTGCCCAAAACGCCCTGAGGCTGCCCGGAGCCGGTGCCCGTTGCCAGAAGCGCGCCTTCGGTGAGTCGCTGCCCAATCAAGAGGTCCTGAACGACGAAGTTTTGGAACATTTCGGCGTCTTGCAAAAGCTCCCATGACACGACTCTTGCCGCACCGACCATAAAGGCAGACAACAACGTCTGTCCCAAGGTGGGGTCCGTTCCGCCAAAGGTGGCAATCGTCCCGTTGGACTCAGCCTTGATTGCACTTGCGCCGAACGATGCCTGACTCGGGATCTTGATATCCGTTGCCGTTGGAATCAGCGTGCTGGCGTCATACAGAGCAAGGTCCGGCACACCCAGCGGGACAATCTGCTGCCACGTCGGGACGTTGATTACATCGCCTCCGGCAGTGGTGGAGCTGCCCTGCGTGCCCTCGTACAGTGTTGCGTTCGCACGCGGACCGGTATAGGAGCCGTTAGGGCGGCGCTGCCGGGTGAAGGCTTCGCCGTTAGGGATTGCGAAGCCACCCTGTCCGTCTGCACCGTACACCAGTTCATCTCCAGCCATCTTGCCACCGGACATAAGAAAGCTGCGGAGCGCCTTCGCATACGCGGGCGTTCGCGTGTCGGACGCGTTCAGCGCGGGTGAATACGTAGCCATGAAGCCGCTGGCTTCCCCATTTACGGCGGGGCCGCCAAGCCACGCGGGCCTACCGTCCGCATTGAACATCGTGTGGATGGTGCTCTGTGCCTTACGTGCCGCTATTTGCTGCTCCAGCGCGCGGGCGCTGCGCATAGCACCCTCATGCTCAGACGCCTCCGCTGCTGTCATGTTGTGTTCTGGTCCACCAAGTAGAGCTTCGGCTTTGTCCAACGCTGCTTTGTGATTCTGATGAAGTTCCAACAAATTTAGGGTTGCCATTTGATAATCCTCTAACTGCTGTGCCGGGGCGAATTGAAAACCACCTCCGTGCGACACGCCTCACAACCCGAGTACACGGGACGCCGTCGTGACGGCACAGGGCTTTTTCCCTGTGCGGCAAATTAGGTAGTGCGTTAGGCCGCTCCCCACGGCCCTTCGCGCCAACAGCCACTTCTCACACGTCTCCAGGTCACGTACTGTGCCCGCTATCGCGCGTGAACCAGAGCTTTCTCTCCGGCCAGCAAAACTCCAGACGACACAAGGCCGCCTTCGATGGCCTAGACAGCAGGCGCACCAAACTTTTGTCGAGAAGCGATATGCGAGGAAACCGAGAGGCGAGAAGCGGGTACGAATCGATGCGCGAGTGCGCTACAACTTACAGCTCAAAGCGTGTGTCGGGAAGCGCATACAACGCGTCACACCAAACCACGCTGTCACCAACATGCGGTGGCGTTTCGAACTCCGCATTGTGTACTTCACGTCCAGCTACAACGTATTGCGAAAAGGCAGCCGTCAGCCGAACAATCACCATGAAGTCATCGGGATCTTGACGGAGCTGCACAACGGGCACGCCGCCAACCAGCCCGGCCAGTCCGACGCCCGCTAGACGCCCCTGCATCCCCGGCCTGCGTGCGGCCAAGTCCTGGAAGCCTGCCTCTAGCGCGTCCATCGGAATGAATTCAGCGTCGGTGCCATCGGCGTTTGCAACGATGTAGACTCTGTTCTCCGCTTTGCTCATTTCGGCCAAGTTATACATTGCTGTCTCCTTGTGTGCCCATCCTCAGCTTCTCTTCCAATTCCAATGTCACTTGGTTCTTGTACGTGAGCAGGTCCAACACCGTGCGCGTGTCTTGTGCAAAGGGGGTGGCCCAGATGACGCTATGCTGTTTCACAAGGTCGTCTATTTGCCAAAGGATGCCAAGAAAATCCACCGGTGCCGCGTCGGACATTTTCTCCAAGTTGTCAATGAATAGCGTCAGCCTCCGACTACCGGGAAGCCCTTGCGCCTGAATCGGCGGCACGGTTGGATTATGCACTCGGAGCACAAGAGCCAAGGCCACGGTTGCTGGCGGTAGGCCGTACTTCTGCGAGAGGGTATCCGCCCGCAGGGCCTCGCCCATCAAGCGGTGAACGGCGTCAAAGACGCTGGCAGGAAGAGCGCTTCTCAGTTTCAGGCGGCCTGCCTTCAGCTGCCGCCCCAACCGCTCTGCGGGAGACAGTGCATCATCCATTGCTTTTCGGCCTTCGCTCCTGGCCGGTACTTGCTGTGTAACCATGTCAGCTCCTTGTGTCTAGCATTCTGCCGTTTCGTCGCTCATCCAGTCGGGCAATTTCGGCCCGTTGCCATAAAATCCGGCTGAGCTTGCTGGGTCCTCATATTCAGCAACGGCGGCCAAAAAAAGAGCCCCAACTTCGTGGGCGTATTTCAGCCAGCGCGGATGTGTCCCGGCAGTCACGGAGCACTTCATTCGTGTGAGCCGCTCGTCCCAATACTCCTGTTGCTTGGCAGTGGGCTTCCGCATCGCGCTTTCCCCTCTCACTAACCATACGGGAGGGTCTTTCATGTTGATTGGATGAGGCTTAGCTCCGTTTTGCATTTTCATGCTCAAGTGTTCCTCCGCATGTTGCGGTTTTATACTATTCCGCATTAGACGCAACCTATTAGGAATGGTTGCAAATTCCCCAGAACTATTTCGAAAGGTGGCGCAACCGCCTCTAATCATGGTGTTTATCAGTGCTCCGTGGCGCTGTCAAGGCGCGTTTGCCGAGGATCCAGAAAAATTGGATTCGTAAGATTGTAGTCGTAAGATTGTAGTCATAAGTCGCTTGTAATCAGCCACTTGACAGGAATCCAAGGGCATGGTCAACTGCCTCCATCAACTAATTCCCTTTGGAGGAAACTATGTCCGCTTGGCTAGTACACCCTACGACCACCATCACCGCGTTCGACCACCGCAGCTTGCGCGCCGTGTGGAAGCGATACAGACACACTGGACTCGTCGGCAGTTACGTCGTGGAAAAGCCCCTCACTGATGCACAGCTCCGCCGTCTGCCTATGGAGCTGCGTGACCGTCTGACGAACGGGGAGCCGCCGTGTACGAGCGTGGTTGAGCTGGAGCGCATCTTTGAACTACCAGACACGCGGACGGATGCCGGTGACTGAGAAGGCGGGACCCTAAAGAAGCACAGCTCCGCAGCCTGCCGCGTGAGTTGCGCGCCCGCGTCACGTGTACGGGGCAGCCTAGGCTAAACTTAGGACAATCTCCGGACACGATATCATGCCAGCTCACCACTACGACTTTTCTGACACTCATTCGACGCAACGTGCCTGCTTGAACGGCCACATCATTAGCAACCGAGCCAACGACGGCCAGCCTCAGCAGATGTGGTGTTCTAAATGCGGTCAGGCGACCATTGACCGTTGTCCAGCTTGTGAAGGCGAGCTTCAAGGCGCTCCGCACTACTCAAGCATAGTGCCGAAAAAGCCCGCTGATTACTGCATTCACTGTGGCAAGGCTTTGCCGTGGACTGAGAGGCATTTAGAAGCGCTCCGTGAAGTGGCTTCCCTTATGGACGAACTGGACGAATCCGACCGGCAATCGTTGGATGACCTTCTGCCTGACCTGGTGTCAAAGGACGGGACTCCGCGCACCGAAGTGGGAATCGTGAAGATGAAGAAGCTACTTAAGAAGGGCGGTTCCGTGTTTGCCGAGTCGGCGCGGAAATTGCTAGTCGATGTGATCTCAGAGACCGCGCGCAAGGCTCTGTTCCCCGACAGCTAGACCCTGCGAAGCGCGGCGGTGTCATCCTCACAGGATAGGCGAAGAAAAGGTGAATATCCCGTGAGGCCTCCGCGCTTCCGGGGTTACGGCGTTGGACCTACAAAAACCTTTTACTAACTTGCAACAGTCCAAAAACTATGGTGCAATCCTTCCTGCAATCACTGCGGAGGCACCAATGTACGCGAAGATCTTTGTGTTTCTGCTAACCATTTTGTCTCTTCGCGCAGCCTGCGCTGGCCAATCAGCTCAGGCCACAAACACGGCACTTCTCCGCACAGTTATGATTGCGACCAACTTTGGAACTGGTACTGCTTTTTCAGTTGACGTGGACAATCGCGAGTATTGGGTAACGGCGAAGCACATGTTCACGGGTATCAAAACTGGTCCTGCTGGTGAGTTCAAAACAAAGACTGTGCAAGCGAATATTCTCTCGATTTCTGGGGATGGCGACCAAGGGCACGATCAACATTGGACGACTGATACGTTTACTACAATCGATCCAGGGAAAGATATCGACATTCTCGTACTTGCTCCTAGTCACCTCTTGCTCCTCAATTATCCGCGCACTTTCAACCTAAAGGCCGGTTCTGCTACGGTTGGTTTGGGCGGCGATTGTGAGTTCTTGGGGTTTCCGTACGGAGGCGGCTGGAAAGCTAATTTCCAAGATCAGAAGGATCCCAATAAGAATAATTGGTTGTGGCTGCCTTATGTGAAGCACTGCACACCGTCCGCACAAGTTCGGGACAATGGATTGTTGATCTGGGTACTAGACGGCATCAATAATGAGGGCTTTTCAGGTGGACCAGTTCTGACTGGCACGGGCCAGAACCAAGAAGTCTTCGCTGTCATTTCAGGTTTCCATCAGGAAGCGTTGGAAGTGATGCCTGCCCCCGGCCCCGGGGAATCACGCTCGGGATCTGTTCCCCCTCCTCCAGAACTGCCCGGGGCGAAACAATCGGAGCCGCCTAAGGAAATTGTGAACGCAAACTCCGGTTTCATAATTGCGTTTGATATTGAACCGGCAATCAAGGCGATACAAAGCAATCCAGTGGGACCGTTGCGCCCGGATACCCCGACGCAATAGAACGCGGATCGGCCAAGGACGCCAAACCGACCCTCAAGGATGGGTCAAAATCCTCACGATGTGGCAGGCTAGAACGACGGTACGCACGACGGTACGGAGATTAGATTTTGGGTGATTTAGGATGCTTTTCGGTGCCACCGATGCTCCTAGAATCAATAAGTTACTCCCATGAATCTAACTGTCACGGCAGAGGTCGCGGGTTCGAGCCCCGTCGTCCCCGCCACTAAACCTAAGGAAGTCAAGGGTTTGTGGCAATAGACCGAAGTGACAGTCATAGAACAATTGCCGGCGAGTTTCCTTGTATCATCTGCCGCCCCCAGGCGTCTCGCGGCGGTCCTTCCGCATGAATTTGTCTAGCCTCAAGGGAGCCTCAAAGAACTGCCCGAGGAGGCTGAACATCGTCTTCTCCACCGCCAGTAACCATTGCATCGCTGGGTGACTAACTTAAGTTGATTGTTTGCTGCTGCCCTTTCGAGCGCGGTACGCTCCTGCTCAAGAGAGCTCATCCATCTAACCGGACCCTCTGCAAACTGTGCGAAGGATCAACTTTCAAGGCGACGCGAAGGCAGCGATTCGAAGGTCGCTATCGCATACCCCAAGTTCGGTTCGGCGATGGTTGTCGAGCTCACAATTGACATCGATCATGCGCAACGTGCTTTCAAAATATGCATTCTTCGCAACGAAAGCACTCTCTACGCGGAAGGTGTACCGCGTGTGCGTTGGCGCACGTAACCACGAGTGACGCCTGTTCATTCGACCTTGCCAGGTCGTGTCAGCCTTGTGCACCACGAGAAGAAGCGCTCCGGTCGGGGATCACTCGTGCTGAAGTCAATGCCTGGGCAAGTCATTCCGTCGTTCTGGGCAGCCATAACATTCGAGATTCTCCATCTTTCGTTTACTATGGCCCATGGCCTCGCGACGACATGGAGTTGACAAGGCGTCTCCCCTGTCACAGCATTCCCGCCTCCCCGTCGTGTGCGTTGTCACCGTAGACAATCAGTTCGTCGAAGACCTGGGTCCAGAACTCATGCCCTGGTTTCAGGTCGTACTTCGAGAGACCTACGAGGACCTTGCCCGCTGGACGCGCGAATCCCATGTCCAGGCCGTTCTGCTCGATATCGATACCGGCGACAGCGACGAGGAGCGCACCTACGGCGGCCTTTCAGTCCTCAACGAATTGCGTAGGCTTAACAATGAGTTCGTACTCATCTCGCTCAGTCGCTCTCGCACTCGCTCGGTCGAAAAACAGGCGCTCGAAGCCGGCGCCGACGCGCACTTTCGTAGCCCTGTCGACATTTCGGAGCTTCGACTGGCTCTGGTTGACCTCCTTCGCACACGAAGTGAGGAATCCGCACGGCACTATATGCGGCAGCAGGCCTTTGAGAACAGCCGATTTCAGGATTTCATCGGCGGAAGCGAACCGATGCGTACCGTCTACGATGCCATTCAGCAAGTAGCCGGGAGCAACGTCAACGTCCTCATCCGAGGCGAAAGCGGCACGGGAAAAGAGTTGGTTGCTCGCGCCCTCGTGGCTCTCAGCCCGCGCGCGAACAAGCCTTACATCCGCCTGAACTGCGCAGCCCTGCCCCAGGATCTCATCGAGTCCGAGCTCTTCGGCAGCGAGCGCGGCGCTTTCACAGGAGCCACCGAGGCCCGCCCCGGCCAGATCGAACTCGCCGACGGCGGCACCCTCTTCCTCGATGAGATCGCAACCCTTACCCTGCCCCTTCAAACCAAACTCCTCCGTGTACTCGAGGACCATATGGTCCAGCGACTCGGCGGCCGCACGCTGCGCAAGATCGATTTTCGTTTGATCTGTGCTACCAACGAAAACCTCGAGGAGATGGCCCGCACAGGCCGTTTCCGCGAAGACCTCTATTACCGCATCCACGTCGTCCCCATCCAGCTCCCACCGCTGCGCGAACGTCTAGGCGATATCCCCCTGCTCTGCGAGCACTTCCTCCAAACCCACTGCATCGCCAACGGCATCCACATCAAGCACATCGACGACACCGCCCTTTCCGCCTTCGAGCAACACCCCTGGCCTGGCAACGTCCGCGAACTAGAGAACCTCATCCAGCGCCTCGTCATTACCGTCCGCGGCGACGAAATCCGATCTACCCATCTCCCCTCGCGCCTCCTCGTCACCAACCTCGCCGCCAGCGAAGCCGCCCTCCTGCCCGAGTCCGGCGCAGACTTCGACGCCGAAATCCAGCAACTCGAAATCGCTCTCCTCTCCGCCGCCCTCCGCCGCACCCAGAACAACAAGGCCGCCGCCGCTCGACTCCTTCAAGTCGACGGTCAGCGCATCAAGTACCTCTGCCGCAAGTACTCCCTCGGCTGATTCATCGAACTCGGTGAATTATTAACCCACAGGTGATTTATTTTTCACCATCCGCGCATCGAACCCCTTCACCGCAGATTTTCCATTCCTACCGCAAACCGCGCATTATCAACGACATAGAAAATCTTCAATCGTTCGCCAACTTTGGCACGCAGCATGCACTATGCATAGCCGTAAGATGAATCACAAATTCAAAACGAGGTAACTCCCATGGCCGTCTCGAAGAAGTCGCTCGTCAAGCCCTCCGTCAGCAAGTCCACCAAAGCGAAGACCACCAAGTCGACCAAGAACACTGTGGCTCCCGCCGGCAAGATGGAAACCACCGTTCGACTCGCCCGTACCGCCACGCTCGCTCGCAGCATCGGCCAGTTCTAACCATCGCCGGGATTGCGGCATCCCTCGCCGGAGGCCGCCGCGAATCAGCTGCCAGTGCTCACGCATCATCAATCCATTTCACGGAAGCGAGGAATACCACCATGGCCGTAACGAAGAAGTCCATCACCAAGCCCGCCGCCAGCAAGTCCGCGAAAGCCACCAAGACCACCAAATCCGCCAAGACCACCGCAGCTCCGGCAGGCAAAATGGTCACAGCGATGACCAGGTGGTAACACCTCGAACACTCGCATCACCCGATCGGTGGCCCTCAGTGGCCACCGATTTCCATTTTCCTACCAGATGTGCCCCCGCACTACATCCACCGCCACTTCCACAATCCGCGCCGCAAGACTTCTCCTGGCACCAAACACCTTCGCCACCCCCACGGTACCCAACGCCAGCCGTGGACTTCCCACCGGCAGCGACAGGCGTGCACTGTAGAACGTCGGCAGTTCAATCCCCTTATAGTCCTGGTGCGCGATCAATCCCGCCGGCAGCGTCGCTGCCTCACCTTCCAGCGGTGTCAGGCGCAGGCGCACAATCGTAAAGCGTCCCGGGGGCGCCACCGCGACTTCATCTCCCGACCGAATCCGCTTCATCTCTCCCGCCGGAATATAGAGTCGCAGCCGCTGCTCCCCTTGCCCTTCCGCACCGCCATCCCCCGCTAGCGTCAGCAACGCCTCACCCGGACCCACCTGTTGATTCACCAACTCACCTGGCTGCGGCGTCAACACTCTTCCATCCACCGTAGCTCGCACCTCCAGCGAAGCCTGCGCCTCATCCGCTAGCTCCCCAGACCGACGCGCACCTGTTTCCTCCGCAGCTGACGCACCAATCGACCGCCCCCCGAGCTGCGCCTCGACCGCATGGTAGTGCGCCGCTCCTGTCGCCGCCTGCGAGCTTGACGTCATCCCTGCAACGTCGGCACTCGACATGTGCAGCAGCATCTGCCCTCGACGCACCGCATCCCCCTCCCGCACATACACCGCTTCCACTTTTCCATTGACAGGCGCATGCAACGTCACAGGATCCGTCGGCTCGACAATAAAGTATGCATTTTCACGATCCCGGAGCACCGGTAGAAACAGGACGATGAGTAAAACCAACGCAGTTGCCAGCGTCCGCGGGTGCATCCAAAAGGCTCCGCGCAGATGGGTTTTCCCTAATTGCTTCGCCACACCAGCCAGTGACTTTAGCCGTCCTCGAAAGATCGCAAACGCCATAGCGCTCGCGGGAATCAGAGCAAACTCCGCCACAAACTTGGAACTCACATTGTAGGAAAACTTGATCACGAGGAAGAGGACCATGTAACTGTATGCGCCAGACACCAACGCATAGACAACAAACAGCGGAACACGCCGCCGCGGCACCGCCGGCACTTCAGCCGGAAGCCGCAGGATACTGCTCTGAAACCAAGCTGAAACGAAACCAGTCGAGCGTTCCTTTAGATCAGGGATCCCAATTAGCTCAGTGAGAAAGTAATATCCATCAAGCTTCAACAGCGGATTCAGATTCATTACGATGACCGCCAGGCCGGTAATCAAAATCACCTTGTACGCCAGGTCGTGCACAAACGCGCTAGGCTGAGTGTTCGTCCACACGATCATCGCCAACCCACACACCACCATCTCCACCCATATGCCTGCAATGATCGTTGCCAGCCGCTGAATCTTCGTGGCCGACACCCACGTCTCAGTCACGTCTACAAAAAACGCAGGCGTCAGGTACAGAAACATTAACCCCATATTGTGGACTTCGCCGCCATAATGTTTGCAAGTCAGTCCATGGGCAGACTCGTGAATGAACCCAAGCCCGAACAGCAGTACCCAGAACTCAGCAAAGTCTGCAAATGTCTTGTGCTTGAAGTTGAAATACAGCGGAATATCTGGACCAAAATTCTTCCACTTGGCGACAAACACCGCACCCTCAAAGCAAAACAGCAGCACCACAGCGAGCACACACCAGCGGCTATAGATGAATCGTCCCACCATCCCGTCCAGCCAGGTCAGATATTTATCTGGATCCCACGCTGTGAAGCTGATATGCGCCAGGTTAATCCTTGAGGTTCGATTGGCCTTTCGTCCTCTTTCTGCCTTCAGCCGCGCACTGTAGGCCAAATTTTTTTCCTGCGGCGTCTTGAACCAGAAACCAGCCTCATCCAGGCTGGTCGCGAACTCCTCCACTTCGCGCGCCGTCAGCGCGCAACCTTCTTCCTCTTTGAACCTCTGTGCTATTTCGTCATAGCTGCGAATTCCATCAAACAGCTGTGCCAGGTGCCACTGCGACGGTTGAAAGCGAAAAAAACTGCCCTTACTACGCTGCAGGATCCCAACGATTGGCTCTCCGTCCAGCATGTCTTCGCGTGTCACTAGCTCTGGATCAAGACGGGGAGGGCGCGTGCGCGAGAGACGCACCTTCGGAATCTCAGGTAGTGCTGCATCCAATGCCTCGCTGAGATTCATTGGACTTGCGCCCTCGCGTCACCCGCTGTCCGCACCTGCATCGTCATTCCCGGCTTCAGCAGCGGCGATGGGTCGATGACCTCACCAATCACCTGCACGCTTCCGCTCGCCGGGTCCACCACGGGGCTTACGCGGTACACGCGACCCTTCTGTCTTAAGGTCGGATAATCCTCCGTCGTAAGCACCAAGCTCGCTCCGCGCTCGAACGCTCGCATCGCCGACTCCGGCACCGTGAACATGACATGCAGCGGCGCGGACGCGGTAATCCAGAACAGCACGTCGCCCGTCTTCACCTCCTGTGCCATTCGCAGGGATCGTCGTCCCACGACTCCCGCGAACGGCGCAACGATCTGTGACTGTGCCAACTGCAAATTGGCTTCCTGCAACTTCGCTTCGGCGCCCAACTCGTCCGCCTTGTAGCGGGCTACTTCTGACACTGTCTCCGCTAGCTTGTACTTCACATGTTCCCAGTCCTCGTCGCTGAGAATCCGGTCCGTTCGCAGCGCATCCGCCCGTCGCAGATCAGCCTCGTCCACCTGCTGCTGCGACTGCCACTCCTTCACCTGAGCCTGCAGGGATGCTACCTTCGCCTTCTCCTCATCGCATGCCACATGTAGCGCACGATCATCCAGCAACGCCATGACCTGCCCCTTCCGCACCTGATCGCCGATATCCACCGCAACTTGTACGACGCGCCCATCGCGTTGCGCAGCAACATCTGCCTGCTGCTCCGCTACAAGCGGACCAGAAGTACTGAATGTTCTCGCCGCCAATGGAGCTCCAGGCATTGAGGCAGGCGTTGGCGTGGGCGTCGAGCTCGCTGCCACCACTGGCTGGGCCGATGGACGCGAGTCACATCCACATACAGTCGGAATTGCCAGCAGGGAGAATACGCCAGCCGCACCAACTCTCACTGGCCATCGCAACACCGAAGAACCATTCATTGCATCACCAGCCTATCCAGTTCCATAATGTCTGCCACACCCATAGCGAGGGCTTGCGCAGCAGCACATACCCTGCGGATCGATATCCAATGAAAATCTTTCCGTGTCCACTCATCCCAGCGCGCAGGGTGGCTTCCCTGTTCCCCAGTGTGACTCGGGCGGCGAACGTGCGGTCATCATTCACCGTCTGCGCAAGAGGACTAACAATGCTCACCACTCCGCGCCATGTCTGCTGCGGATAGCTGTCCAGCTTGATAACGGCTCTATCTCCCGGCCGCACCAGCGCGACGTCGCTTTGCGCGACCGAAATATCCATCACCACCGACGACAGATCCAGCACCTTGGCAAACGGATCTCCTGCATTCAAGTGCTCTCCTGCGGCGCTTTGCAGCGCCGGCGTCGCCACGAAGCCATCAATTGGAGACCGCAGCTCCGCACTATCGACTCGACTTTGTGCCCTAGCCACCGCGGTCCGTAAATACTCCACCTCGGCCCTGTCCTCGCCGGCCTTGGCCGATCCGCCAGCCAGACTCGCCTCCATTCCCAATTCGGCCGCCTCGTACTTTGCCTGCGCTGCGGCCAGATCCGCCTTCCACTGCCAGTCATTCATCCTTCCCAGCTGTTCCCCTGCCGCAACCCGCTGGCCCTCCCGCACGGCCACCGACTCCACATTGCCGTCTGTGGGCGCTGCAATCGTCACCAGGTGCTGCGCCTCCACCATCGCCTCTCCCGATACCCTCATCGGCAGCGGGCAGAACAGCAGGAATAACAGCGCTACAGCCGTCACCCCGCCGTAGAACAGTTTCCGACTTCCGCTAGTCCGCAGAATCTCACGCTTCTTCTGCATGAGCGGCTCCAGCAGTCCGATCAACGGCACTTCGCGATACAGCAGCGCATTTCGAATAGCCACAGTCGCTTGGGCCGCCAGAATCTTAATCATCTCCGTCTGTGCGGTGTCCAGAAAATCTGGGTCCGTCGCCGCATACAGGAGCATTCCCACGCGTCCCTGATCGTCTGCCAACGGTAAAGCGAACAGAGCGCGATATCCGGTGCCTTCGAAGTATCGTGCCACCGCCTCAGGGATCTCCTCGCCATTTTCCTGCTCGGTTTGGCGGACATGCAGCGCTGACGACTCCGAACTTAGCCAGCGCACAAGGTCTTGTAGCCTGTCTACCTGAACATCCCCCATCGGGATGCTCGCCATCCCAGACACAGCCTTCAGCTGCAAGTTCCCTCGATTATCCAGGGTGATCGCGCACAGCTCATAAGGGATTACGCTCTGTGGGCTATTCACTATGATCTGGAGCAGTCGGTCCAACCTCAGGGTCGATGTAATCTCCGAACTGACGTGGACCAGGGCCTCCAGTATTTCCAGCTTTCGCTCTGCATGCATCAGGCTCGCGTTCTTCAGCGCATTGCTCACCGTCTCCGCCATCGCCGACAGAAAAAACTGATCGTCCTCGTCGAATACTTTCCCGCCGCCTCGGTTCACCGCTTCCAGGACGCCAATCTCTGATTCATCCTGCATCAAAGGCACGACCAGCGCGTTCGTGATGCGCTCCGTCCGCTGCTCTTCGGAAAGCGCCTCCAGCGCAGTATTCCGCTGGAGCAACCGTGGGTCTTCGGCATCATCAATCAGCAGCGGCTCGCCCTCCTCCGCCATCGCAGCTACGTAGCCTTCATCTGCCGTCTGGACCGTACCCACATCTACCGTTGCATCTTCACCATGTCCCGCCATCAAGCGCAGCTGATCGCCATCGAAAAGCCAGAGGTGCATCGCCTGGCACTCCAGCATTGCCGACGTCTTCGGCGGCACCATGGCCATCACCGCCTCCAACTCCAGTGTCGCATTCAAGGACTTTTCCAAGTCATACAGCTGGGTCATTCGGTGCACCGAATCCAGCAGATCCTGTCGTTGTCGCTCAAACTCTTCGGCCGAAAGAATTGCCGGCCCCGCCAGCGTCGCGAGCTCGGCCAGCCGCTCCAGCTCAGTCGCACTGATTGGCTCCGCGAATTTCATCACTTCAATTAATCCGACTACTGTTCCCGTCTGGGAAAATGGCAGGTACGCCAGCGAAGCAATCGACCGCGACACGTTCACATGGGCATACTCCTCTCGGGGCACCTCGGCCCCCGAGAACACTAACGGCTCCTCACGTCCGGCCAGTAATGCAAGAACCAGATCGCTGTCCGCCGACAACATTTGTTCCCCCATGGAGACCTGCCCCGCCATTCCCACCGGCAAAAGCATCGGCCCATCGTCCCCCTCAAGCAACCTGTGCACCAGGCAGGCGCTATCCGCGATCAATTCGACGACGGCAAGAGCAATCAACCGCGCCCGGACAGAGGAATCCGCAGCGGTGAGAAGTTCATTCGTGAGTTCCAGGGCGGGACGGCTGGGCATTGACATGAGAGGATTACAAACAAACGTCTACACAACATCGGG
>Ga0210392_10000042_pt1 | contig 122060 bp, 119 predicted proteins | sample IncBWC30OmetaG_FD_161057 | JGI IMG/M metagenome (GOLD analysis project Ga0210392, IMG submission 161057) | Forest soil microbial communities from Barre Woods Harvard Forest LTER site, Petersham, Massachusetts, United States - Inc-BW-C-30-O ... | reverse complement strand
AATCAGGCTCGGAGGAGCGCGATCTTGCGCGCGTCTGGAAGGATCGGCCACGGGCGCATGCGGCCACCATCCTTCGAGACGCCGCGCGAGAGCGCGGCTCCTCAGGATGAGGGTTTCGCTTTGGGCCGTCATTGCGCTACGCTCCCCAAAAAACAAACATTCCAGCGGAGGGGGCTCCATGAAACGGCGCGATTTCATCAAGGCGGCGATCGGCACGGCGGCGGCGTGGCCGATCTCGGCGCACGCACAAAATTTTCCGTCGCGCTCCATCACGCTGATCGTGCCGTTCGCGGCCGGCGGGCCAACGGACGTGCTCAGCCGCATTCTGGCCGAGCACATGCGGCAGACGCTGGGGCAGACCGTAGTGATCGAGAACGTCACCGGCGCGTCCGGCGCCATCGCAGGTTTGCGCGCCGCGCGTGCCACGCCTGACGGGACCACCATTACCATCGGGCACTGGGGAACCCATGTGCTCAATGGCGCGGTGTATACGCTGCAATACGACGTGCTGAACGATTTCGAGCCGGTAGCCCTTGTCGGCAACGGCCCGCAGCTCATTATCGGCAAGCCGAAACTGCCGGCCAGGGATCTGAAAGAGCTGATCGGCTGGCTCAAGGATAATCCGAACAAGGCCACCGCCGGCACCGCCGGGCCCGGCTCCGGCGCCCATGTCGCCGGCGTGTTCTTCCAGAACCTCACCGGCACCAGCTTTTCCTTTGTGCCCTATCGCGGCGCCGGACCGGCGCTCAACGATCTGATGGCGGGGCATATCGACGTGATGTTCGACCAGGCCACCAATTCGCTGCCGCAGGTGCGCGGCGGCAATGTCAAGGCGTTCGCCGTGACCTCGCGGACGCGGCTGGCCTCGGCGCCGGATATTCCGACCGTGGATGAAGCGGGCCTGCCGGGACTCTATATCGCCTACTGGCACGCGATCTGGGCGCCGAAGAACACGCCCGCGGACGTGATCGCGACCCTGAACGCGGCGGTGCGGGTGGCGCTGGCCGATCCGGCGGTGCAGGCGCGCTTCCTCGAACTCGGCCAGGAGACGCCGCCGCCGGAGAAGCAGACGCCGGCCGCGCTGAAGGCGCATCAGACCGAAGAGATCGCGAAATGGTGGCCGATCGTGAAGGCGGCGAATATCAAGGCTGAGTGAAATTTCTCGTGTCCCGGGCGCGATGCGGCGCGTAGCTCTTGCGAAGTGCCGCTTCGCAAGGGCGACGCGCTGCGCTGCGTCCGGGGCACAGCTACATCCAAAACCCCGGCAGCGCCGGCTCCAGGCGCCCGCCAATCCGCACCGGCGCGATTCGTGTGGCGAGGCCGGTGGCATCGTCGGTTTCCACCGCGACGCCGCTCAGCGTGGCAACGCCGCCGGCCGGCTCGAATCGTCCCGATGAAATGCCGGTGGTGAAGCGGCGCAGCGGCTCTTCCTTCTGCATGCCGATCACCGAATCATAATCGCCGGTCATGCCGGCGTCGGTCATGTAAGCGGTGCCGCCGGCGAGGATCTGGTGATCGGCGGTGGGCACATGGGTATGGGTGCCGACCACCAGCGAAACGCGGCCGTCGCAGAAAAAACCCATGCCCTGCTTTTCGCTCGACGCCTCGCCGTGGAAATCCACCACGATGGCGTCGCATGCCTCGCGCAACGGACAGGCCTCGAGTTCGCGGTTCACGGCGCTGAAGGGATCGTTGAGCGGCTCCATGAACACGCGGGCCATGGCGTTGATGACGAGCGCGCGGGCGCCGCGCTTGGTGTCGACCAAAGCGGCGCCGCGGCCCGGCGTATGGCGCGGAAAATTCAAGGGACGGATCAGGCGCGGCGCGCGTTCGATGAACACCAGCGCCTCTTTCTGGTTCCAGGCGTGGTTGCCGAGCGTGACCGCGTCGGCGCCGGCATCGATGAAATCGGTGTAGATCGATTCCGTGATCCCGAATCCGCCGGCGGCGTTCTCGCCATTGACCACGACGAGGTCGAGCGTCCAGTCGCGGATCAGCCCCGGCAGGTGCTCGGATATCGCGGTGCGGCCGGTCTTGCCGACCACGTCGCCGATGAAAAGGATACGCAACTCACGTGCTCCGGAAATCGAAACTTCGCGTTTCTGTTAGCACAACATCCAGCGCCATGTCGTGCGGCTGCGTCGGGACCGCCTTGATTTCCTGCACCGCGAAGGCCACGCCGATGGCGATCACCGCTTTCGCCTTGCGCAAATGCGCCAGCGTTACGTCGTAATGCCCGGCGCCATAGCCGATGCGGTGGCCGGCGCGGTCGAACGCCGCCAGCGGCACCAGCAAGATGTCGGGCACGAGTTCGGCGGCGGCGGGCGACGGCTCCAAAATGCCGAGCGAGCCGAGCATCAATCGATCGCCGGCAGTCCAGGCGCGAAACACCAGCGATTTTCCGCGCGCGGTGACCGCCGGCAGTGCCAGTTGCGCGCCCTGCGCTGCGAGGGTTTGCATCAGCGGCGTAGGATCGATCTCGCTGCGGATCGGTGAATAGCCGGCGACGATGATGCCGGGTTTGACGGGAAGCGGCAGTCCGCGCTTGGCGATCGCCTGCGCGGCGGCGTTGCGCTGCTCGTCACTCAGCGCGTCGCGCCGCGCGAGGGCTGCGGTGCGGAGATCGGCCTTTGATGGGGACGACGACATGCAGCGTAGCCGTCATTGCGAGGAGCACTTGCGACGAAGCAATCCAGCCTTCGCTTGTGGCCTCCTGGATTGCTTCGCTTCGCTCGCAATGACGAGCGAAGAAAAAGTGCGAAGCCGCGATGGCCGTTGAAGCACTCGATCCCGGAGCACCTACGAAAGTAGGTGGGCACCATGTGACCAGGTCCACGAACCCGGCCAGGGACAGTTCCCTGAAGGATCGATAAGGCCCCGGGGATATTATGGCTTCTGACGCGCGACACAGCTTCGCCGGGCTAATGTAGGCGTTATGGGCAGGAGATGCCAGCGCTGTTCTTCACCCTGGAGGGGGAGGGTCGGCGAGCATCGCCAGATGCTCGACGGGGTGGGGTGACCAGTCGCTACCCCAAACACCGCTCGCAAGGAGAGACTTTCACCCCACCCCGCCGCTCGTTTCACGAGCGGCGACCCTCCCCCTCCAGGGCAGCGTAAGAGATTCACCCGATCGCGACGCCGCCGCCGATGGTGCGGTTGAGCACCTGCGTGGTCTTCTCGATGCGGTCGGCGGCGGAGTTCAGTGCCGCCGCCACCGCGGTCTGCGTCGCTCTTGCCCGATCCGCGGCGACGACGCGGACGTCACGCAATGCGGCGAGTTCTTCCTCCAAAGTGCGGACGCGGGCGCTGGCGTCGAGCAACTCGTCGCATACGGTCAGCGCCGCCATCACGGTGAGGCGCGCGTCGCCGATTTCGCCGAATTTGCCGCGCAGGCTGCCGATCCGGGTCTCGAGGTTTTCCGCGAGCTTCAGCAGCCGCGCCTCCTGGCCTTCCTCGCAGGCCATGCGGTACTGGCGGCCGTTGATGGTGACGTTGATGTGGCTCATGAGGCGTCTCCCGCGTCCAGCACCGAGCGGATGCTGCCGATCGCCGCGTCCAGCCGCTCGGCGATCTCGCGGTTGGTGCGTTCCAGCCGGCGCGATTTGACCAGCGAGCCGTCGAGTTCGTCGGCCAGCCGCGAGCGGTCGGCTCCCAGCGCCTGAATCCGCGTCGCCAGCTCATCCTCGTCGCGGTCGGCCTCGCGCCGCCGTTCAACCGCGCTTTCCAGCGCGTCGAGTGCGGCCATCAGCCGCCGCGTCGCAGCGTCGATATCGGCGGCGGCCGGCAGGGAATCTTTGGCGGAGCGATCGTTCATGCGTGCAGCGCGGGCCTTCGATGCATCTCGCCGAGGACAAGCAAAAGCCACGGCTCGGCAAGCGTTTAGGCGGCGAAATTTACGTGGCAAGCGAGGCGAGCGCAACGGCGCTCCAAAACTATGCACCGCAAAGCCGCATCGGGAGGCTGCAATCCGGTTCCCGGCCTTGGACTCGTCAGGCGCAGGTGCTATCCACCCATGCTCTTTTCTTGCCTCATTTTCTCCGGCCGGACTGCATCCAATCCCGGCGCGGAGCGTTCACAACCACCATCATCCCACACGGAATTTCATCATGGCGAACGTCGATCACACTCGTATGGCCAATGCGATCCGCGGCCTCGCCATGGACGCTGTCGAGAAGGCCAAATCCGGCCATCCCGGGCTGCCGATGGGCGCCGCCGACATGGCCACCGTACTGTTCACGCAATTCCTGAAGTTCGACGCATCCGACCCGAAATGGCCGGACCGCGACCGCTTCATCCTGTCCGCCGGGCACGGCTCGATGCTGCTCTATGCGCTGCTGTATCTGACCGGCAACAAGGACATGACGCTGGACCAGCTCAGGCATTTCCGCCAGCTGGGATCGCTGACGCCGGGACATCCGGAGAATTTCCACACCAAGGGCATCGAAACCACCACCGGGCCACTGGGCCAGGGCATCGCCACCTCGGTAGGCTTCGCGCTGGCGGAAAAAATGCTCGCCGCCGAATTCGGCAAGAAGATCGTCAGCCATCACACCTACGTGCTGGCCTCCGACGGCGACCTGATGGAGGGCGTGTCGCAGGAAGCGATCGCGCTTGCCGGGCACTGGAAGCTCAACAGACTGATCGTGCTCTATGACGACAACGGCATTTCCATCGACGGCCCGACCTCGATCGCCGACTCCGTCGACCAGGTGAAGCGCTTCAAGTCCGCCGGCTGGGCCGCCGAACTGATCGACGGCCAGGACCAGGCCGCGATCGCGGCCGCGATCACCCGCGCGCAAAAGTCCAACAAGCCGTCGATGATCGCCTGCAAGACCACCATCGGCTATGGCGCGCCGACGCGGGCCGGCACCGCCAAGGCGCATGGCGAGGCGCTCGGCGCCGATGAACTGAAGGGCGCCAAGGAAAAGCTCGGCATTTCGCTGGAGCCGTTCTCGGTGCCGGACGATGTGCTGAAGGCCTGGCGCGAGGCCGGCGCGCGCGGAGCAGCGGCGCGCAAGGAATGGGAAGGCCGTTTCGCCGAACTCGGCAACCGCAAGCGCGCGGAGTTCGAACGGCGGTTGCGGCATGAGCGGCCGGCGTCGCTGGCGAAGGCGTTCAAGGCGCACAAGAAGGCGCTGATCGAAACGCCGCAGAATATCGCCACCCGCAAGTCGTCCGAATCGGTGATCGAGGCGATCGCAGCCGCGATGCCGATGGAATTTCTCGCAGGCTCGGCGGATTTAACAGGTTCGAATAACAATAAAGCAAAATCCGCGGTCGCGTTTTCGGCCAAGGTCCCAAAAGGCCGCTTCATCCATTACGGCATCCGCGAGCACGGCATGTGTGCCGCGATGAACGGCATCTTCCTGCATGGCGGCTTCGCACCGAATGGCGCGACCTTTCTGGTGTTCACCGACTATGCGCGGCCGGCGATGCGGCTGGCGGCATTGATGGGCACCGGCGTTACTTACGTGATGACGCATGATTCGATCGGGCTCGGCGAAGACGGCCCGACGCATCAGCCGGTCGAACATCTCGCGGCATTGCGCGCGATCCCGAACATGCGCGTGTTCCGGCCCTGCGATGCGATGGAAGTGTCGGAGTGCTGGGAGTTGGCGCTGAACCGGATCGACGGCCCGACGGTGCTGGCGTTGACGCGGCAGAACCTGCCGCAACTGCGGACCGTGACGCGCAATGACAATCCCTGCAGCGTCGGCGCATACGAACTGGTCGCGGCTTCGGGCGAGGCAAAAGTGTCGATCTTCGCGTCGGGCTCCGAAGTCGAGATCGCGGTCGCGGCGCAAAAACAGCTCGCCGAAAAAGGCGTCGCCGCGCGCGTGGTGTCGGTGCCGTCGCTGGAATTGCTGCTGGCGCAGGACGAGGCGAAACAGCGCGCCATCATCGGCAACGCACCGGTCAAGGTCGCGATCGAGGCCGCGGTGCGCTGGGGCTGGGACGCGGTGATCGGCCACGACGGCATCTTCATCGGCATGCACGGTTTTGGCGCCAGCGCGCCGGCCAAGGACCTGTTCAAGCATTTCGGGATTACCGCGGAGGCTGCGGTTGAGGCAGTGTTAAAGCGGTTGGGGTCCTAGCGCTTTCCCGGGATTTCATGCTCCGCGCAGTGCCTATCCATTAGCAGGAAGGATAGTGATTTCCGGCTCCCAGCCTTCTGGAAGTTCTGGCGGACTAACCGATTCCAGATCGAGCCGTATGAACGACTTGAGGATCGATTGAAACGTTTCCGTGTCGCGTGCCCAATGGATTACACCATCGAAATTTTTGGCGAGCATATGAGTCAAATCAAGCGAGGAGCGGCGGTTAATCCCGACCGGGCTGTCCACCTGCACGATGACGATCTTGTCGCCGCCTACCCACCGCACAATATCTTCCGGAAACTCGTGAGCATAATTTCGGCGGCCATCCCATACGGCTGTTCGGATGACCTTCCCGGCGGGCATGACGATCCGGAAAATCCACGGCGATTCTTCCTGCACCATACCGGGCGTTGGATAAAACCTTGGCGGAGGTGAACGATGCAGAATTGCTGCCTTTTGCTCGCGTATCTTATGGCGCTGCGTGGCAGTCAACCTTGCGAGTTTGCTGCCATTCTCATCAAATAGCTGGATCACCTTTGAATAATACTTTTCTGCCGAGCCGGCGTCGTAAACGTCAGAGTTCGGGAAGGCAAACAGCAAGACTTGCCCAGTAAAGCTACGCAGGTGTCGCAGCACGATGTCCCATGCGATGTCTTCGTGAACAACAGGCGCGACGTATAGGGTCGCGCCGGGCGCTTCCATCATCAGGCGGTCGATTACGGCAATGCCGATCCCGCTGAACCCGGTTTCATCCCCAAGGCAAAAACCAATGTAAAAAGCACGATCTCCGACCACGGCCCGGAACGTCTGCAAGACTATTTGCGTCGCGTCCGGGATTGTATCGTCACCGGTCAGTTCGCGGATGCGTGCACCGTCGATCGCCGCTGCCGGAGGCAACATATGCAGTTCGATCGTACCCCGAAAAGTGTCAGCGTCAGACCACGCGGCCTTTCCTCGTTGTTGTTTCTTTCGCCTCGCTTCGCCCATCGCATTTTCTTTTCCATTCAACTGAAAGCCGCAACCACAGTTTCTATCGGAAGAAACAGCGTCCTGCTGTCGGCCGGATATTCCACGAACTCTGCACATTTCAGATAAAACCGTTTCGCCGCATCATCCTTGGCCTGTACCAGTACCGCCCCGATACCGATGCTTTGCGAGGCGAGTGCGATCCGGCGCAGCGCATCGGAAAGAATGTCGGCGCCGAGTCCTTTGCCCGCATGGTCGCGACAGACCGCCAGCCGTCCGATCACTGAGACCGGGATTGTATCGGGAGCGTTGCGCCGCACCTTGCCCGGAGCCGCGCCGCGTTCCACCGCCCCAGCCGCAATGCAAAAATAGGCGACGACCCGGTTGCCGTCGCAGACCACGTAGGTGCGCGAAAAGCGGCTCTCGTTTTTCAATGCCCGGTGGCGTAGCCAGTCGTCCAGCGCCGGTTCGCCGCAATCAAACTCCGAAACATCATGATCGCCTGTGAGGGGAACGGGGCCCGACAATCGAGGCTTGGGCCGGTCTGGTTCGCCGCCTATTTCTGCCATGCCGGAACTCGGCGCAGCAGCGACCGCAGTTTCCGTCCCGGCGCGGGCGGATTATCGAGCGCCTGCATGAAGGCGTCGTAGCGCCCGGCATCCAGTACGAACAGGCGTTGGTCGAGCAAAACGTCGATCGCCTGTCGCCGGGCACTGTCGATCATGAATTCGGTGCGCGTCTTGCCGACGATTGCCGCCGCGTCATCAATCAGCCGCCGGGTATGCGTCTCGATACGCAGGTTGATGCTTCCTTTGGTATCGGCCGCTGAAGAACGCTCCGCGACCGCCACGGCTGCAGTTCCAAGGGTTTCCGACGATGAAGATGGCCTCTTTGACATGGCATGCAAAATGGCCTTCTGTATCCACAATGTCAATACGAGGGCGAGCTGCTCGCCCTCACGACACCGCGATCCGCCGACGGACAATTCGATGCCGCCGATCGGCTATGATAATCGAGCCGCCATCGTCGGCGGCGGCACCGCCTGCTGCACCGTGCATAGCTTGGCCTTGATGTTGATATCAAACATCTCGTCCTAGGCGTCTTCGGTTGTGTGCAGAACGGCGTGAACTCGATGTCCCAGGTCGGACGGTTGAGATTGCCCGGAAAAAGGACTACCTAATCCTCAATCAGTTCCGTCCCCGCCCGGCCGAACCGGGCGTACGCAGCAAGCACCCTCGCGGAAAATGTCGCGGGGACGGCTTCAGCTATTAAAGGAGAAACACGATGGCAGTCCGGGTCGCGATCAACGGGTTTGGCCGCATTGGCCGCAACATTTTGCGGGCCATCGCCGAATCCGGCCGCAATGATATCGAGGTGGTGGGGATCAACGACCTCGGCCCGGTCGAGACCAACGCGCATCTGCTGCGCTTCGACTCGGTGCACGGCCGATTTCCCGGCACCGTGACGGTCGACGGCGATTCGATCAGCCTCGGCAATGGCAAAATAAAAGTGTCGGCGGAACGTGATCCGACAAAGCTGCCGTGGAAGGATCTCGGCGTCGACATCGCGCTGGAATGCACCGGCATCTTCAGCGCCAAGGCCAAGGCCGCGGCACATCTCACCGCCGGCGCCAGGCGCGTGCTGGTCTCGGCTCCTTCAGACGGAGCCGATCTCACCGTGGTGTTCGGCGTCAACCATGACAAGCTGACCAAAGATCACCTGGTGGTGTCGAACGGCTCTTGCACCACCAACTGCCTGGCACCTGTCGCAAAGGTGCTGAACGACACCGTCGGCATCGAGACCGGCTTCATGACCACCATCCATGCCTATACCGGCGACCAGCCGACGCTGGATACGCTGCACAGCGATCTCTATCGCGGCCGCGCGGCGGCGATGTCGATGATCCCGACTTCGACCGGTGCGGCCAAGGCGATCGGCCTGGTGCTGCCGGAGCTGCAAGGCAAGCTCGACGGCGTCGCGATCCGGGTGCCGACGCCGAACGTCTCGGTGATCGACCTCAAGATCGTCGCTTCCCGCAAGACCGACGTGAAGGAAATCAACGAGGCGATGAAGCGCGCTTCCGAGCAGCAGCTCAAGGGCGTGCTCGGCTACACCACCGCGCCCAACGTCTCGATCGACTTCAACCACGACCCGCATTCGTCCACCTTCCACATGGACCAGACCAAGGTGCAGAACGGCACGCTGGTGCGGGTGATGTCGTGGTACGACAATGAATGGGGCTTTTCCAACCGCATGGCCGACACCGCGGTGGCGATGGGGAAGCTGCTGTAAGGAGTGCGCGATGACGCCAGCGCTTTGGGTGGCCATTCCAGCCGGCATCCTGATGCTTGCTTTTATCGTGTTCGCGTTCCGTCAGGGCATGCAGGTCACGAGCAAGCAGGAAGGCGATCCGCCGGAGCGCTATATTCCCTGATATTTCGAAGTCTGTGATGCCTGCATGAAATCATTCCGCACCCTCGATGACGTCGACGTGAAGGGAAAACGCGTGCTGCTGCGCGTCGACCTCAACGTGCCGATGGAGAATGGCCGCGTCACCGATGCCACGCGGCTGGAGCGGGTCGCGCCGACCATTACCGAGATATCGGATAAGGGCGGCAAGGTGATCCTGCTGGCGCATTTCGGCCGGCCCAAGGGCCGCGATGCGAAGGAGTCGCTGAAGCCGGTTGCTGCGGCGCTCGCCGAGGTACTCAAGAAGCCCGTCGCATTCGCCGACGACTGCATCGGCGACGTCGCCGCAAAGGCCGTCGCAGCGATGAAGGATGGCGATATTCTTTGCCTGGAAAATACGCGTTTCCACAAAGAGGAAGAGAAGAACGATCCTGCCTTCGTCGCCGATCTGGCAAAACTCGGCGATATCTGGGTCAACGACGCCTTCTCCGCCGCGCACCGCGCGCACGCTTCCACCGAAGGCCTCGGCCACAAGCTCCCCGCCTACGCCGGCCGCACCATGCAGGCCGAACTCGACGCGCTGGCCAAGGCGCTGGAGGCGCCGAAGAAACCGGTGATCGCCATCATCGGCGGCGCAAAGGTCTCCACCAAGATCGACCTGTTGCAAAACCTCGTCAGCAAGGTCGACGCGCTGGTGATCGGCGGCGGCATGGCCAACACGTTCTTGCATGCGCAAGGCGTCGGCATCGGCAAGTCGCTGGCGGAGAAGGACCTCGCCGCCACCGCGCTGCGCATTTTCGAGAAGGCGGAGGCAGCGAACTGCGCGATCATCCTTCCCGTCGATGCCGTGGTCGCGTTCCACTTCGCCGCCAATTCGCCGTCGCACGCCTATGGCCTCGACGCGATTCCGTCGGACGGCATGATCCTCGATGTCGGCCCGCAATCGGTGCAGCGGATTCATGCCGCGATCGACGACGCCGCGACGCTGGTGTGGAACGGCCCGCTCGGCGCGTTCGAGATGACGCCGTTCGACCGCGGCACCATGGTGGCGGCCAGGCACGCCGCCGAGCGCACCAAAGCGGGCAAGCTGATCTCGGTCGCTGGCGGCGGCGATACCGTGGCGGCGCTGAACCAGGCCGGCGTCGCCGGTGATTTCAGCTATGTGTCCACGGCCGGCGGCGCGTTCCTGGAATGGATGGAAGGCAAGCCGCTGCCGGGAGTTGAGGTGCTGAAGGTGTGAGGGTTTTTGCAACTATCAGTCGGTTGTTGCAACCCAGCGTTTATGTTATGTTCTCATCATGGCTGAAGCTCCGACCGACGTTGTATTGCAAATCCTGATCAAAATTCAGGACAGCATAGCGGCGCAGGCCACGCCCCTCGAACGGATCGAAAACCTCGTCAGGAAGCAGCGTCGCGAAGGCGCCGGCATGCTGGTGATGATGCGCGCGACCGTCAGCGATTTCGACGAGCGCGTCGGTGACGTTGAAGAACGCCTGGCGGCTCTCGAAGCCAAATAAAGCTGATTTGGGTCATGTGCTCTCATGCCTGATGAACCGACCAATATAACGACGGACATTCTGATCGCGATCCGCGAGGATATCGCGTCGTTTCGGACCTCGGTCGAGGGACGGCTGGACCGGCTTGAGAGAGATAGCCGCAAGTATCGGCATGACGCGGCCGCCATGATGGTGATGATGCGGGCGACCGTCAGCCACTTCGAGCAACGCGTCGGCGCGCTTGAAGGACGAGTAACGGTGCTGGAAACCCCTAAAAGCTGATCCGCCCGGCAGGTCGCGAACACCACGTTTTGCCGGCGCGCGAAACTGCGCAATTCATAGTCTTGGATTTCGCGGCCTGCCGCGTTATGAGCGGTGCAGCATTTCCAGCGGCACCCGCCCACCCCGCGCTTTCGCAGAGGATTCAGCCATGGCCCGTATCACGCTCCGTCAATTGCTCGATCACGCGGCGGAAAACGACTACGGCGTGCCGGCCTTCAACATCAACAACATGGAGCAGGCGCTGGCGATCATGGAGGCGGCCTCCTCGCTGGATGCGCCCGTGATCATCCAGGCCTCGCGCGGCGCGCGGTCCTATGCCAACGACATCATGCTGCGGCACATGATGGACGCGGTGACCGAAATCTATCCGCAAATCCCGGTCTGCGTGCATCTCGACCACGGCAACGGGCCGGATACCTGCATGACCGCGATCCAGGCCGGTTTCACCTCGGTGATGATGGACGGCTCGCTCAAGGCCGACGGCAAGACCGCGGCGGACTGGGATTACAATGTCGGCGTCACCAAAACCGTCACCGACATGGCGCATCTCGGCGGCATCTCGGTGGAGGGTGAACTCGGCGTGCTCGGCTCGCTTGAGACCGGCATGGGCGACAAGGAAGACGGCCACGGCGCCGAGGGCAAGCTCAGCCATGACCAGCTGCTCACCAATCCCGACGAAGCCGTAAAATTCGTCAAAGAAACCCAGGTCGATGCGCTGGCGATCGCGATGGGCACTTCGCACGGCGCCTACAAGTTCACCCGCAAGCCGGACGGCGACATCCTGGCCATGAATGTGATCGAGGAAATCCACCGCAAGCTGCCGAACACCCATCTGGTCATGCACGGCTCGTCGTCGGTGCCGCAGGACCTGCAGGACATCATCAACGCCCATGGCGGCAAGATGAAGCCGACCTGGGGCGTGCCGGTCTCTGAAATCCAGCGCGGCATCAAGAACGGCGTGCGCAAGATCAACATCGATACCGACAACCGCATGGCGATGACCGGGCAGATCAGGAAAGTCCTGAGCGAGGATCCCAGCGAATTCGACCCGCGCAAATATCTCAAACCCGCGATGGCCGCGATGGCAAAACTCTGCAAGCAGCGGCTGCAGGAGTTCAACACCGCAGGCCAAGCCAGCAAGATCAAGAAGGTGCTGACCACCGCCGAGATGGCGAAGCGTTATGCCGCAGGGGAACTGACGCCAAAGGTGGCGTGATCCCTTGAACGCACGGCCCGCCTCCAATATGTTACATGTAACAAATGGAGGTTACCATGACCGATGGTGCCAAGCGGGTGCGCAAGCACCGGGAAAAGATGAAGGCGGCTGGCCTGAAGCCGGTGACGATCTGGGTTCCGGACGTCAACGCGCCCGGATATCGGGAAGAAATCCGTAGGCAGTGCGAATTGATCAACGCAAGTGCCGATAGCGAGAGAGTTATCGACGAAATGCTGTCGGTGGCTGATTTCAGTGACTGGAAAGCATGAAACGGGGCGACCTTGTTTCCGTCGCCCTTCCCGGCGACTACAGGAAGCCTCGCCCCGCTTTAGTCCTGCAATCGGATATCTTTGAGCACGTACACTCAGTATCGGTACTGCCGCTGACAACCGACGTTGTCGATGCCCCCGACTCACGCATCGAAATTTTTCCGACAGATGACAACGGCTTGCTATCCATTTCGTATGTCATGATTGACAAGACGAGCACGATCCGGAGATCGAGGGTCGGCTACGTAATTGGGCGCGTCACCGACGACGAAATGACGGCTGTTACCCGCGCATTTGCGAGGTTCTTTGACGTCGCCTGAGAACCGTCCAATTCAAGTCCTAAGAAACCATCGCCGGAGGAACCTTCCATGAATCTCGCCGACCTCAACACCATCGCCAATGCCATGGTCGTGCCCGGCAAGGGCATCCTCGCCGCCGACGAATCCTCCGGCACCATCAAGAAGCGGTTCGACGCGATCAAGGTGGAATCCACCGAGGATTCCCGCCGCGACTATCGTGAGATGCTGTTCCGTTCCAAAGAGGCGATGTCGAAATACATCTCCGGCGTCATCCTCTATGACGAGACCATCTGGCAGAAGGCCAAGGACGGCACGCCGCTGGTGAAGCTGATCGAAGCGGCGGGCGCGATTCCGGGAATCAAGGTCGATGAAGGCACGCAGGCGCTGCCGAACTGTCCCGGCGAACTGGTCACGCTCGGCCTCGATAAACTGGCCGAACGGCTGAAGAAATATTACGACCAGGGCGCGCGCTTTGCGAAATGGCGCGCGGTGATCGATATCGGACATGGCATCCCCACCATGACCGCGATCAGTGTCAATGCGCATGCGCTGGCGCGCTACGCCGCACTTTGCCAGCAGGCGCAGATCGTGCCGATCGTCGAGCCGGAAGTGCTGATGGACGGCGATCACGATATCGACCGCTGCTACGAGGTGACGCAGCGCGTGCTCAACAAGACCTTTCAGGAATTGCGGGTGCAGCGCGTCGCACTGGAAGGCATGATCCTGAAGCCCAACATGGCGATCTCGGGCAAGAAGGCGAAGACCCGCGCCGGCGTCGACGAGGTCGCGGAGAAAACCATCCGCCTGCTCAAGAGCTGCGTGCCGGCCGCGGTGCCGGGCATCGCGTTTCTGTCCGGCGGGCAGTCCGACGAGGAGGCCACCGCGCATCTCGACGCCATGAACCGGATCGGCGGCTTGCCGTGGAAGCTGACCTTCTCCTATGGCCGCGCGCTGCAGGCCGCTCCGCAGAAGGCATGGTCGGGCAAGGCCGCGAACCTCAGTGCCGGCCAGCAGGCTTTTACGCATCGCGCGCAGATGAATTCGCTGGCAAGTCGGGGCGAGTGGAAGGCCGATCTGGAACAGAAAAAGGCGGCCTAGTTTTCATGGCCACAAAACCCGCTCCGCCGCGTCCGCTGCCGCGCCTTTATCTCGCAACGCCGATCGTGGACGATCCCGCGCAGCTGGCAGCACACCTGCCCGGCCTGCTGGCCGGCGCCGACATCGCGGCGGTGCTGCTGCGGCTTGCGCCCACCGATCCGCGCAGCATGATCTCGCGCATCAAGGCGCTGGCGCCGGCGATCCAGAACAGCGGCACAGCGCTCCTGCTCGAGGGTAATGTCGATCTGGTCGCCCGATCTGGCGCCGACGGCGCGCATCTGACCGGCATCGACGCGATGCAGGAGGCGCTGCCGAGCCTGAAGCCCGACCGCATCGCCGGCGTCGGGGGCCTTGTCACCCGCCACGATTCGATGGCCGCGGGCGAAGCCGGCGCGGATTACGTGCTGTTCGGCGAGCCGGATACGGGCGGCGCGCGGCCTTCGGTGGAAGCGATTGCCGAGCGGCTGCAATGGTGGGCCGAACTGTTCGAGCCGCCCTGCGTCGGCTTTGCGGCGACGCTCGAGGAAGCAGAAGAATTCGCAGCCGCGGGCGCCGACTTCATATTGGCCGGCGATTTCATCTGGGCCGATCCGCGTGGACCCGCGGCGGCGCTGATGGACGCCGGCCAGGCGATCAGGCAGGGTCACGCGGCGATGACCGGACACGCACAGGCCGTAGAGGGATGACGCCGGAATGAAAATCCTGCGTCCGATATTGATTGCCGTTTGCCTGGGGCTGGCCACCGGAAGCGCCTCCGCGCAGGTTCAACTGTTGCCGCCCCCGGGAGCCCCGCCCCCGGTGAGCAAGCCCGCGGTGAGCAAGCCCGCGAAAGCCAAAATTTTAAAACCGGCGGCCAAAAAGCCCGCGCCGGTCCCCGTCCCCCCGGCAACCGCCGCTCCCGCCCCCGACGATCCCAATGCCGACCTCGTCTACGGCGCCTATCAGCGCGGCCAATACAAGACCGCGTTCGATCTTGCGACCGGCCGCGCCGGGAATGGCGACCCGAAGGCGATGGCGATGCTCGGCGAGCTCTATGCCGGCGGGCTCGGCATCAAGCGCGACTACGCCAAGGCCGCCGACTGGTACAAACGCGCCGCCGACCTCGGTGACCGCGAGGCCATGTTCGCGCTGGCCATGCTGCGCATCTCCGGACGCGGCGGCCCGGTCAACCGCGAGGACGGCGCCAAACTGCTGGCGTCCTCGGCAAAACTCGGCAATCCCAAGGCGGCCTATAATCTGGCGCTGCTCTATCTCGACGGCCAGACCCTGCCGCAGGATCTCAAGCGCGCCGCCGAACTGCTGCGCATCGCCGCCGACGCCGGTAACCCCGAGGCGCAATATGCGCTGGCGACCTTCTACAAGGAGGGCACCGGGGTTCCGAAAGACATCGACAAGGCGGTGCGGCTGCTGCAGGCAGCTTCACTGGCCGACAATGTCGATGCCGAAGTCGAATATGCGATTGCGCTCTACAACGGCACCGGCACGCCGAAGAACGAAGCCGCGGCGATCGCGCTGCTGCGCAAGGCGGCCAGGCAAAATAGCCCGATCGCGCAGAATCGCCTCGCCAGCGTGCTGGTGGCCCGGCCGGACACGCCGGAGGACCGCATCGAAGGCCTGAAATGGCACATCGTCGCCAAAACCGCGGGCAAAGGCGACCTCAAGCTCGACGAAGCGCTGGCGCAGGCGAGTGCAGAGGATCGCGCCAAGGCCCAGGACGCCGCGCGCAAATGGCTCGGCACCAAATGATCCGCCTTGACGGCGCCATTTGAGCAGGGCACCCCATCTTCCGTCGTCCCCGCGCAGGCGGGGACCCATAACCACAGGCCGTCGTAATGGGCGATGTGGCAGCCTCCGGATGCTTCCATAAGCAACGGAGGCTATGGGTCCCCGCCTGCGCGGGGACGACGCCGTCGAAACATCGAGTTCAATTTCAGCCATGCTGCATTCAGCCCTCATCAACGTCATGGTCAAAGCCGCGCGCCGCGCCGGCCGCAGCCTCAAGCGCGATCTCGGCGAGGTCGAGCACCTTCAGGTGTCGATGAAAGGCCCGGCCAATTTCGTCACCGCGGCCGACAAGCGCGCCGAGGAGATGCTCTACACCGACCTTTCCAAGGCGCGGCCGGGCTACGGCTTCATCGGCGAGGAAGGCGGCAGCCGCGAGGGCGCCGACAAGAGCCACACCTGGATCGTCGATCCGCTCGACGGCACCACCAATTTCCTGCACGGCATTCCGCAATTCGCGATCTCGATCGGCCTGCAGCGCGAGGGCGTGATCATCGCCGGGCTGATCTATAATCCCGCCAATGACGACCTCTACATCGCCGAGCGCGGCAAGGGCGCCTTCCTCAACGACCAGCGGCTGCGCGTCGCCGGACGCCGCCAGCTCAACGAATGCGTGATCGCCTGCGGGCTGCCGCATATCGGCCGCGGCGACCACGCGCTGTCGCGCGAGGAAATGACCGCGATCCAGGAAAAGGTCGCCGGCCTGCGCCGCTTCGGCTCAGCCTCGCTCGACATGGCCTTCGTCGCCGCCGGCCGCCTCGACGGCTACTGGGAGCGCAATTTGCAGCCCTGGGACATGGCGGCCGGCACCATCATCCTCCGCGAAGCCGGCGGCGTGGTCACCGGCATCGCCGGCGACGACGACGCGCTGAAGACGGGGAACGTGGTGTGCGGGAATGAGTATGTGCATGCGGAGCTGGTGAAGATACTGAAGCCGCTGGGGAAGTGAGGCGCCCGTGTCCCGGGCGCGACGCAGCGCTTTCGCGCTGCTTCGCAGACCGGGACCGTACCAAGCGCCGGAGTTCGGTACGGTCCCGGCTTTGCAGCGCACCACAAGAGCGCTCCGCAGCCAGGGCACGGTTCCACGACCGAAACGCTGGTAAATCTCTCCCCAAAACGGCTAGCTTCGATCCGTCGCGTTTCCTGAGTCTGCACCTTCGGAACGCGCGCTACTTCGTGAGCCGCTACGCCCATGCCCATTTCCGTCCGCTATGTCGTCCAGTCGACCGTCATCCTGCTTGCCGTCGGGTTTCTCACGCTGCTCGGCATTGTGGGCATGACGATCTGGCTTGGCGAGCAGGCCCGCATCCATACCAACGACGCGGCCGAAGCGCGCGACACCCAGATCGCCGCGGTCGAGCTGCGCAGCGCCGTGCAGAGCGCGGAATCGAGCCAGCGCGGCTATCTGCTGGGCGGCAACGAGATCTATCTGGCGCCGTACGATAACGCCAAGGCGACGGCCGAGCGGCAGCTCGACCGTCTCAAACAGCTGCTGGCGCCGCGGCAGGACACCGAAGCGATGCTGCGGCGGCTTGCCGTCGTCATCGCCGAAAAATTCACCGAGATGGACAAGACCAACGCGTTGAAGCGGGACCTGCAGGATGCCGAAGCGGCCGCCGTATTCCGCACCAATCGCGGCAAGGCGTTGATGGACGAAGCCAACGTATTCCTCTCCAGCATCATACGCGCCACCGACGAGCGTTTGACCAATGGCGTGCTGCGGCAGCGCGACAATGCGGCGAGGCTGCGCTGGATATCGGTGTTCGGCGCCATCGTCATCGTGCTCGTGGTCGGCGGCGTCACCGTCACCTTCGGCCGCTACGCCCGCGAGATAGCGCAGGCGCGCGACAACGTCCGCGACCTCAATGTCAGTCTCGAGGCGCGCGTCAACGAGCGCACCGCCGCTCTCGGCCGGGCGCGCGACCGCGCCGAAACGCTGCTGGCCGAGGTCAACCACCGCGTCGCCAACAGCCTGATGCTGGTCGCCTCACTGGTGAGGCTGCAGTCCAACGCGGTGAAGGATGCCGCCGCCAAAACCGCGCTGAACGAGACCGAGGCGCGCATTCATGCGATCTCGATGGTGCACAAGCGCCTGTACACGTCGGGCGACGCCCGCGTCGTCGCGCTGGATGAATACCTCGGCGGACTGCTCGACCACCTGCAAACCTCGATGCGCAGCGACGGACTGGGCGCGCTGTTGCGCTATCACCTCGAGTCGCTGCAGCTTGGCACCGATGCCAGTATCAATCTCGGCGTTATCGTCGCGGAATGGGTCACCAACGCGGTGAAGTATGCCTATCCGGACCGCAAGGGCGAAATCCGCGTCGACCTCAAGCGGCTGCCCGACGGCCGCGGCGAACTCTCGGTCGAGGATGACGGCGTCGGCCGTAGCGGCGAGGCGGCAAAGGGAACCGGGCTTGGAACCCGTCTCGTCGGCGCGATGGCGAAAAGCATCGGCGCGGAGATTCATTATGACGCGCGCAATCCGGGAACCGGGGCGCGGCTGGTATTCCCCATCGCGGCCTAGGGCCTGACTAAAAAAAGTCCGTCATGGCCGGGCTTGTCCCGGCCATCCACGTCTTTTGCCCGCAGCCAGGCAAGACGTGGATGCCCGGCACAAGGCCGGGGCATGACGAGGCAAAGGCGAGAGCGTTTTTGCGACTCGCTTCTCGCCGCGTCCTGATAATAGGTTAAGTCTCAGATGACGGGCTTCCGTCGGGGGCGGGATGATTTTTGGTCGCACAGCGATTCCGGTTTGGATGACGGCAAGGCTCGGCCTCGCGCTGATCGCGAACAGCTGCGGTTACGCGGTAACCGCGTCGCGCGCGCAGGAGGGCCCGCCGGGCCTCACCCGGCCGGTACTGCTTCCGGCCTACAATCCGGACGCGCCGTCCTGCGCCGCGCCGCCGGGGCTTCAAAAAGTACTCGCCTTTGCGCAGGACAATCAGCGGCAATTCATGCAGGGCGTCGCACGCGGCCTGGCCGCGGCCGCCAGGGACCGGCAGCTCGACTATCGCGTCGCCGTTGCCGACAATGACGCCGCGAAAATGATCGAGCAGGTCCGGGCGTTCGGCAAGTCGAATGTCGGCGCCGTCGTCACCGCGCCGGTCGATCCGCCATCGCTCGCACCCAACCTGCAGCGCATCATCTGGGCCGGCGCCTATGTCGGCGCCGTGGTGCCGCCGCCGGCGACCTCGCTGCTCAACGCCCCGCAATACCTGACCGGGAAGGTGCTGGGGGACGCTGCGGCGAGCTACATCCGGGAACGCCTCGGGGGCAAGGCCAAGGTCGTGCTGCTGACCCACGACAGCCTGCAATTCCTCGCGCCGCGCTTCACCGCGATGCGCGATTCGCTCAAGGAACTTGCCGGCGCGATCATCGTCGCCGACATCTCGCCATTGACGGTCAGTGTGGAAGGCGGTGCGGCGATGATGCGCACCATTCTGCTGGCCAATCCGAGCATCGACGTGGTGCTCGGCGCCGATGCCGTCGTGCTCGGCGCGCTGGCGGCGCTGCGCGAGGCCGGCAAGGCGCGGCCCGACCAGTTCCTCGGCGGCATCGACGGCGAGCCCGAGGCGATCGAGGAGATCAAGCGCGGCGGCCCCTACAAGGCCAGCATCAGTCTCGCCTCCCCGGTGTTCGGTTATGCGATGGGACAGCATGCCGCCGACTGGCTCGAGGGCAAGAGCATTCCGCAGGCGATGGACATCCTTCCGAAATCGCTGACGCGCGACAATATCGCGGCGTATGAAGCCGACCTCGCCGATCCGGCGGCGGTGTATCGCGATCCGAGGCGGCGCGATACCTATCTGAAGATGTACGGAAATATCTGCTACGACACGCGCGACCAGTACATCAATTTTCCCTGGTCGTCGGAGCGAAGGGCGCCGGATTGAACGGCGCATGCTGATGCACAATGTCCGCGGTTCGGCGCGTCCGGGGCACGCACCTCTCTGTGTCCCGGGCGCGATGCGGCATTCTTCATGCCGCTTCGCAGAACCGGGACCCTGCTTTCCCGTCGCGTGGTAACCGGGACCCCGGCTCTGCAGCGTATCGCTCCACAAGTGCTACGCGTTGCGCTGCATCCGGGGCACGAGGTCGTGCCGGCAACCCAGGCTTAACCGTTTGCGCCCCACTCCCGCGGCAAGCCTGTGCGTTGGTTTTGAAGAAGTGCCGCCGAAAACACCGATGTCGTCCCCGCGAAGGCGGGGACGACGCGGAGGATCAATAGCCGCAACCGCAATCCAGCCGCAGATGGACGACGCTGTTGGTCACATAGGTCATGGCCGGCAGAACCTGCGTCACCTGGTGATGGACGGGGTGCACCACGCCGACGAGATTGGTGTGAACGCGCGTCACGTTGTGAATGTGGACGATCGGCTGGATCCGGGTCACATGCACGATCGGTTTGATGCGCTTGACGTATCTGGTGCGGTACACGTCGTGATGACGGGTGACGTTCTTGTACACATTCCTGGTGCTGTAGGTGTAGGAGGGCGGCAGCGGCCCGCAACACCCGTGATGACGGTCATGGCCGGCGCTTGCGGGGGCCGCGGAGCCGACCAGAGCCCAGCCGATGATCAGCGCTGCAGACAGCGCGGCAGCAAATTTCGACATGTTACGCCCTTACTCATGCACACTGGAACTCATGCTAGTGGTGAGTGCCGGGGGGAAGCAACGTTCATGGTGAGAACAGCGCGATGTAACTCGGATTAGGGTTGATCGTGATGGTTTCGCATTGAGGTTAATGCGCTGAAAGCTAAAGCGTTTTGGGTCGGGGGCGCGCGGGTGCCGCGTGTCCCGGGCGCGAGTTATTCCGCGGGCGCCGGCGGGCCATGGGGCTCCGCAACCACCGCGCTCTCCGCTTTCGCCTCGTCACCCCGTCCGAAGAACCGCATCACGCTCACGAAAAACACCGGCACCATCAGCAGCGCCAGCACCACCACCGCGATCATGCCGCCCATCACGCTGGTGCCGAGCGCCTGCTGGCTGGCGCCGCCGGCGCCACTCGCGATGACCATCGGCAGCACGCCGCAGACAAACGCGAGGCCGGTCATCAGGATCGGGCGGAAGCGCAAGGCGCAGGCTTCCATCGTGGCCTCGATCAAGGGCTTGCCTTGCGCGCGCAGATCCTTGGCGAATTCGATGATCAGGATGGCGTCTTTGGCGGCCAGCCCAATGATGGTGATCAGGCCGACGGTGAAATAGACGTCATTCGGCAGGCCGCGCAAGGTCGCCGCCAGCACCGCGCCGAGAATCCCGAGCGGTACGGTCAGCAGTACCGCGAGCGGAATGGTCCAGCTCTCATAGAGGGCGGCGAGGCACAGAAATACCACCAGCGCGGAGAGGCCGAGCAGGAACGGCGCCTGCGAGCCGGAGAGTTTTTCCTGCAGCGATTGCCCGGTCCACTCATAGCCGAAGCCGCGCGGCAGCAGGTTGGCGAGCCGCTCCATCTCCGCGATGGCATCGCCGGACGTATAGCCCGGCCGCGCCTCGCCGCTGATGCGCACCGACGGATAGAAATTGAAGCCGGCGATCTGGGTCGGGCCTTTCGACCAGTCGACCGTCGCAAACGCCGAGAACGGCACCAGCTGCCCGCGGCTGTTCTTGACGTTGTAGTTCAAAATGTCGTCGGCATTCATGCGCTTTCCGCTGTCGGCTTGCACGATCACGCGCTGCATCCGGCCGCGATTCGGGAAATCGTTGATGTAGTTGGAGCCGAGATTGGTCGAGATGGTTGAGTTGATGTCCTCGAAGGTGACGCCGAACGCACCGGCCTTTTCGCGGTCGATCATCAGATTGACCTGCGGGCCCGGCGGCAGGCCCTCGATGTAAACCTTCTGCAGCATCGTGCTGGCGTTGGCGCCGGCGATCAGCTGGTCGGCCGCCGCCGCCAGCGCCGCAGTGCCCTTCTGGCCGCGATCCTGCAGGCGGAAGCTGAAGCCGGAGGAATTGCCGAGATTGTCGATCGGCGGCGGCTGCAGTGCTGCGATCCGCGCGTCGCGGATCGACGACAGGTCCCTGTTGATGTCGGCGACGATGGCGGCGGCGGAATCCTTCGGCGGGCGCTCCGACCAGTCCTTCAAGGTGATGAAGGCCTGCGCGGTGTTGATGCCCTGGCCCAGGAAACTGAAGCCGGTGAGGAAGGTGACATTGTCGACGCCTGCGCGCTGCGCCAGGTATTTCTCGACGCGTTCGACCGCGGCTTCGGTGCGGTTGAAGGAGGAGTCCGACGGCGTCTGCACGTCGGTGGTGATAAAACCCTGATCGTCAACGGGCAGGAAGCCGCCGGGCAGGCGAACGAAGGCCCAGCTCAGTCCGATCAGCAGCGTCAGATAAACCAGCATCAGCCGTCCGGTGCGTTTCAGCGACCAGCCCACCGTGCTTGCGTAGCGATCTCTCGTGGAATCGAGCGCGCGATTGAAGAAGCCGAACACGCCCTTGCGCGCGTGGCCGTGGCCTGATGTCACCGGCTTGAGCAGCGTCGCGCACAGCGCCGGCGTCAGCGACAGCGCCAACAGCGCGGAGAAACCGATCGCCGCCACCATGGTCACCGAGAACTGCCGGTAGATGATCCCGACCGATCCCGGAAAGAACGCCATCGGCACGAATACCGCCATCAGCACCAGCGTGATGCCGATGATGGCGCCGGTGATCTGCGCCATCGCCTTGCGAGTGGCCTGCTTCGGCGGCAGCCCCTCCTCCGCCATGATGCGTTCGACGTTCTCCACCACCACGATGGCGTCGTCCACGAGAATGCCGACCGCCAGCACCATGCCGAACATGGTCAGCATGTTGACCGAATAGCCCGCCAGCAGCAGCACGGCGCTCGTGCCGAGCAGCGCCACCGGCACCACGATGGTCGGGATGATGGTGTAGCGGATGTTCTGCAGGAACAGGAACATCACGATGAAGACGAGTATCACCGCCTCGGCCAGCGTCGACAGCACCTTTTCGATCGAGGCTTTCACCACCGGCGTGATGTTGTAGGGAATATCGTAGGCGATGTTGGCCGGGAAGAATTTTGACAGTTCCTTCATCTTGGCTTCGACCGCGCTTGCGGTGGCCAGCGCATTGCCGGTCGGCGACAGCAGCACCGACAGGCCCGCGGTCGGCTTGCCGTTCAGCCGCGTGGTGAACTGATAGCCCATGCCGCCGATCTCGATGCGGGCAACGTCGCGCAGCCGCACTGTCGAGCCATCCGGATTGGCGCGCAGCGTAATGGCGCCGAATTCGTCCGGCGAACTGAGTTGTCCCTTGACCAGAACCAGCGCGGAAATCTTCTGCTCTGGTGTCGACGGCTCGGCGCCGACGCTGCCGGAGGCGACCTGCGCATTCTGCGCGTTGATCGCCTTGGTGACGTCATCGGCGGTGAGACCGTAGCCGACCAGTTTTGCCGGATCGATCCATATCCTTAAAGAGCGCTCGGTGGAATACAGCGTGGCGCGGCCGACGCCGGGAATGCGCCTGATCTCGCCGAGCACGTTGCGGATCATGAAATCGCCCAAGCCCACTTCGTCGAGACTGCCGTCGGTCGAGCGCAGGGTGACGATCTGCAGCACCGCGCTGGAGGCTTCCTCGACGAGGATGCCCTGCTGGATCACCGCACGCGGCAGCCGCGCTTCCACGCGCTTGATGCGGTTCTGCACTTCGACCGAGGCCATCCCGGTGTCGGTGCCCGGCACGAAATTGGCGATGATATCGACCTGCCCCAGCGCGTCGCTGGTGGATTCGAAATTCAGGATGCCGGAGGCGCCGTTCAGTTCCTCCTCGATCAGCCGGGTCACGCTGTTGTAGAGATTTTCCGGCGAGGCGCCGGGATAGCTGGTCGAGATCGAGATCGAGGGCGGCGCGATGATCGGATATTGCGCCACCGGCAGCCGCGGTATAGCGATCACCCCGATCAGGCAGATGAACAGCGCCACCACCCAGGCGAAGATGGGCCGGTCGATGAAGAAAGAGGGCATCGCCTCACCTATCCCGCGCCGCACATTCAGCCGTCATCCTGAGGCGCTCGCCGTTCTTCACGGCGAGCCTCGAAGGATGGCCACGGACGCAGGTGCCTGTGACGATCCTTTGAGACGCCGCGCAAGCGCGCGGCTCCTCAGGATGACGGTTGAATGCAGGAACGATCATCGTCTACCGCCGCGCTTGCGCGGTGTGGTCCGGCACAGGCGCGACGGATGCACCAGCGGTCTCGGTCCACGCCACCGGCTTGACCTTGTCGCCGGCGGCGAATTTCTGAAAGCCTTCGACCACCACGCGGTCGCCAGCCTTCAGGCCGTCGGTGACGAACCACACGCCGTCCTGCGCCGATCCGGTCCGCACCGCCTGCGTCGCGACATGGTTGTCATCCTTGACCACGAACACTTCGCTGCCGCCGCCGCCATTGCGCTGGATCGCCTGCTGCGGAACGGCAATGGCATCGGTGTCGATGCCCTGCTCGATCAGCACCCGGACATACATGCCCGGCAGCAATTCGCGCTTCGGATTGGGAAACTCGCCGCGCAGCGTCACCTGCCCGGTATGGGCGTCGACTTTTGCTTCCGAGAACAGCAATTTTCCGGTGAGCGCGTACGGCGTGCCGTCGTCGAGCATCAGCCGGACTTTTGCGGCGCCGGGCGCGATGCGGTCGAGGTCGCCTGCCTCGAAGGCGCGGCGCAGATGATTGAGCTCGCTGACCGACTGGGTGAAATCCGCATAGATCGGATCGAGCTGCTGGATGGTCGCAAGGCTGGTCGCGTCGTTCTGCACTACCAGCGCGCCTTCGCTGACAAGTGCCGCACCGACGACGCCGTCGATCGGCGCGCGGATGGTGGCGTAATCCAGATTGAGCTTTGCCCGCGCGACGTCGGCCCTGCGGCCGGCGACATCGGCTTCGGCCTGGCGCATCGCCGCGGTCGCCTTTTCGTTTTCCACTTCGGTGGTGGCGCGCTGGCTGAACAGCAATGCGACGCGCTTTGCCTGTTGAGCGGCCTGGTCGTACACCGCGGTCGCCCGCGCCAGCGCCGCCTCATTGGATTGCAGCTCGACCTCGAACGGGCGCGGATCGATTCTATACAGCGGATCGCCGGCCTTGACCTCGCTGCCCTGGTTGAAGCTGCGCTCGACCACGATCCCCGACACCCGCGGGCGCACATCGGCAATTCGCGTCGGCGCGATCCGTCCCGGCAATTCGCGCACCACCGCGCGCGCCTTCGGCGCGACGGTGACGATGCTGACTTCGGGTTCGGAAGATTGCGCGGTGGCCGCGGCCGCCAGATTCGGATCGTCGCATCCGGCGAGTAGCGGCGCGAGGCCGACCATCAGAAGTACTGCGCATGCCAGTCGTGTGTGGAAACGTGCCATCGGCTTTCAGAAATTCCTTTTTGCGCGGACACGCGCCAAAACCCCGCGAGCCGCAAGGCTCGCAGCTTCGCCTCGCGACTCCGCAACATCTTTGATGAATGGGAAGTTAGAACACTTCGGTTGCGATGCAACATGTTTGGCGGCGGCTCAATGTCACACAGCGCTAGCGCGTTGAAGCGTCGGCGATTTTTGCGCGCTCACACGATCGTGACTCGCGCTTGACCGCTGTTGAAGAATTTCGCTGATCGCGAAAGCGGCAGTTACCTGCACAGCGAGCCAGCAATCGGGAGAACCGTTGGGCGCCTCGCTCGTGTCCCGCATTACTTTGCGTTTAATGCCCGCTCGCATGCGCTGGCCCGTTCGATCAACCGCGTGGCCAAGCGATCGATCACAGCCTTGTCCAGTCCCTCTGCTTGAGCGCGCATACGCGCATCAGCCGCTTCGTCTGGAAGCTGTTTGGCCATTGATCCCAGCCGGGTCATCAATTCATCAGCATTAAAGCGCGTTTCCCGCGCAAACTTCTCCCACTGGCGCAACCCAATCTGGCCGAGTTTGTATTCGCCACCGACCTTCATCGCTAGCTTGAGCTTACGCATGTCGAACTCGTCGTAGGGCAGAATGCTCGCGACGTCATAGAGGGGGGCTAGCCGAACATACGGGCCGCCGAGGAGCAGCGAATAGTTCTTGGCATGGGCATCCATACCGGCAATTAGCCAATTGAAGCCGAGTGCGTCAACGAAAGTATTCACATCCGCCTCGCGGTCAGTGGAGGCTGTACGCAGTAGTTCGACGACGTCGGCTGCACTCGGGCCGCCTTCGTTCTGATACTTCTTTGTCGGCGTCATTCCGAGCGCCTGGCAGATATCTTCCTGGTGGACGCGAACGATGTCGTTTCCCTGGTGTTGCCGGTCATAGCGCTCGATGACAACGGCGATTTCCTTTTCAAAACGCATCACTCGCGACTGTGCGGCGGGTAGGCCAAGGTTACGCGCAAGCATAAGGCAGAAATGTTCGTTCTCTGAATGGCCGTCGAAATGTCCCGTCGGAGGCTTCAGAATATGTGTCGTGGGGATGCGGCCGGACGGAATACCCCAACGCTTGTTTTGCAGCAGCAATGCGGTTTTCGGTTGGGCCCCGGCGAGGCTGAATTGCCCTGTATCACGCGGCAACCGCCAGGCGGCATGGTCGTCGCGCAAGATCCGAAGGCGCTTCGCAAGTTCCGGCTCGCCAAGCCATTCGATCTTGTCTTCCCGGCCGCTTCTTATGACATCCAGGCGTTCGGGCCTCACGAATTGAACGGCTCCCGCACAATCCTCTCCGACATGGGAAATGAGAGCAAAGACGTTGCGGGCCGATACCTGAAATTTCGTCGCCCAGCGACTGAGCACGAGCTCATTATCAGGCAAAAGGCCCCATAAAAACGCCTGGACTACGGAAGAGCCGTGCTCGCTGGCAGCCAGCGGCATAGAGAGCGATAGAGGGTGTGCATCTGGCGCTTTGCGCCAGTCGTCGGCATAGACAAATGTTAGCCGACCGCGAGCGCCGTTATGCACACGGCCGATTTCATTACCATCCAGAAGCGCGACGAGTTCGCCGATCATCGCCCGCTCTTCTTTTTTGCTTTGGCCACGATCGCGTTGATATTGATGGCAGATGCGGTTGAACCATGACGGCTTGTTTGCTCCATGTTTGCATCGAGGCGAATACCCAAAGCATCGATGGCGCGAAGTACAAGGCCCATTGCAGCGCGAGCGTGCCCGCGCTCAACTCCGATCACCCATTGGCGGCTGACGCCAATGCGCTTGGCGAAAGTCGACTGGTCGAGTCCGAGGTGCTTTCGCCTGTCGCGAATGACGGCGCCGAGGTCGGCTGGTGTGCGTATGAACATGAGCCATCCCAAATGTTACTGATCGCTGACATTAACATATGTCATCGATCGATGACAATGGCCAATGTTGTCGATCGATTACATTTCGTAGATACACGCTGCATGTCCTGGGCGCGATGCAGCGCGTTTACGCGCGTCTTCGACGCGCTATGGGCCCTTTCGAAGCGGGCGCTTCGCAGAACCGGGACGCCGGTTACGGTATTGGCAAACCGGGACCCCGGCTCTGCAGCGCACCGCTTCGCGAAGAGCTACGCGCTGCGCTGCGTCCGGGGCACGTGCGACTACGCCGCCTTCATCCGGTAATGGCTAACCCCCCACTCGCTTCCATCGGCGTAACCGAACAATCCCGCCGTCGCCAGGAAGAACCAGCGCCAGCGCCGCATCCACAGGCTGGTGCCGCTGCCGTAGACCGGGCGCAGCACGTCGTCGATTTCGTCGCGGAAACGATCGAAATTGGCGAGCCAGTCCTGCGCGGTGCGCTGATAGTGCACGCCGCTCCAGCGCCATTCCTTTTCGACCTCGAACAGGTCGGCGTATTGCCGGATCAGATGATGGCTCGGCATCACGCCGCCGGTGAAGAAATGCTGCGCGATCCAGTCGTCGCGGTCGGCGCGGTCGAACAGGTAGGCGCCGGCGCGATGGGTGAAGATGTGCATGAAGAACCGGCCGTCGGGCGCAAGCCAGGTCCGCAGCCGAATCATCAGTTCGCGCCAGTTCATCATGTGCTCGAACATTTCCACCGAGACGATGCGGTCGAATTTTTCCCTCGGATCGAACACGTTCATGTCCTGGGTGATGACGCGCAGGTTTTTCAACCCGCGCGCGGCGGCCTCGCCTTCGATATAGACCCGCTGCGAATGCGAGTTCGATACCGCGGTGATCCGCGCGTGCGGAAACTGCCGCGCCGTCCATAGCGACAGCGAGCCCCAGCCGCAGCCCAGTTCGAGGATCGACTGGCCGTCATGCAGGTCGGCATGCTCGATGGTCTGGCGCAAGGATTCTTCCTCGGCCTCCTGCAGCGTCGACTCCGGCTCCTTGTAAAAACCGGACGAATATTTCCGGTTCGGTCCCAACACCCTTGCAAAGAACGCCTGCGGCACTTCGTAATGCTGGTCGTTGGCCTCGTCGGTATATTCTGCGATGGCGCGCGCGGCCATCTCGTCGGCGAAGGAGGCGTCGCTCTCGGCATTGCCGCTGGCGAGCCTTGTCGCGGTGCGCGAGCAGAGCCGCTGGATCGCGGCGCGGATCACGATGTCAGGCAGCGGCACACGCTCGGCGGTGCCGATAATCGAGGAAACGAAACTCATCAGATCGCTCCTTTCTGCGGCGGCAAGGGAAAGAACATGCTGGTGCGCATCTGGTAGTCGCGGTAGCGCGCGCCGCGCGAGCGCAGCATCTGCGCCTCCAGCGGCGGGATGCCGGTGACGTGCACCAGGATCCAGTACATGAAGATAGGGGCCAGTAAGGTCGCCCAGCCCCAGGGATAATTGGTTGAAATCGCAATCACCGGATAGGCCAGCCAGCCGAACCATTCGAAGAAATAATTCGGATGCCGCGACCAGCGCCACAGACCAATGTCGCAGACGCGGCCGTTGTTGGCGGGATTTGCGCGGAAGCCTTTCAGTTGCGCATCGGCCAGCGCCTCGCCGGCGATGCCGATCAACAGGATCAGCGCGCCGAGATAATCCTGCAGCCGAAGTGGGTCGGATGGAAACCGCGATGCGACAAAGATCGCAAATACCAGCGGGATCGACCCAAAGCCCTGGTTCTGCAAAAAGATGAACATCTTGCGCGGGGAGTCGACGCCCCATTCTTTCGCGAACGCGGCGTAGCGCGGATCGTCGGTGATTTTTGCGGTGCGGACGGCGATATGCGAGCCGAGCCGTAGCGACCAGATCGCCACCAGCGCCGCCACCAGCCATTGCCGCGCATTGGGCGCGGCACCCTCGACGGGCCACAGCGCGCTGCCGGCACCGACCAGCCCGAGCGAAAACGTCCAGATGGTATCGACCCAGCCGGAATTGCCGGTGCGCTGTTGCACCATCCAGGCAAATGCAATCAGCACCGACAGAGCGATCGCGATGGCCGCCAGCGCCTCCAGGTAGAAAACGAGCATGCAAAATCCCGCTAAGAGCCTCAAACGCTGAACAATTTATGAAATACGCACGGGGTTAAGCCCGGTTTCGCGCTCAGGTTCCATTCCCCGGGTGAAAACAACCGCCCTAGTCTGTTTTCCCGCCGTCGCTGTGCCATATTGAGGCCCGAAACGGTCCCTCCCCAACCCCGGACTCAACAGCCTATGGCGCCCACCACCCGCTCCGCGATGGAGATCGAGCTTTCAAAACTGTCGTCGCCCCGGATTTTCCTGGTGCGGATGCTGGTTTTTCTGGTGCTGTGTTCGCTGCTGCTGGTGGTGCTCTACAAGCAGATCATCGTCGCCTTCTTCGCCAATCCCGGCCTGAACGCGCTGATCGGCGCGGTGCTGCTGATCGGCATCATCCTGTCGTTCCGCCAGGTGATCCGGCTCTATCCCGAAGTGTCCTGGGTCAACAATTTCCGCATCGCCGATCCCGGCCTTGCCATCGACCGCCGGCCGACGCTGCTGGCGCCGATGGCGGCGATTCTCGGCGGCGAGCGCTCGGGACGGATGACGATCTCGCAGCAGACCATGCGGCATCTGCTGGACTCCATCGCCACCCGGCTCGACGAGGCGCGCGACATCTCGCGCTACATGACCGGGCTGCTGGTGTTCCTCGGCCTGCTCGGCACCTTCTGGGGCCTGATCGAAACCGTGGGTTCGGTCGGCAAGGTGATCGACGGGTTGAAAGTGGGCGGCGATGCCGGCGCGCTGTTCGATACGCTGAAAGAGGGGCTGGCCGCGCCGCTCGGCGGCATGGGCATTTCGTTCTCGTCGTCGCTGTTCGGCCTCGCCGGCTCGCTGATTTTGGGATTTCTCGACCTGCAATCGAGCCAGGCGCAGAACCGGTTCTATACCGACCTGGAAGACTGGCTCGCTTCCACCGTGAAGGAATATTCCGGCGAGAGCGCCGCCGGCGCCAGCGGCGACCTGCAGCACGCCATCGAGCGCTTGCGTACCAGCATGGAAGAAGGCGGCAATAACCGCGGCACCACCGCGGCGATGGCCAACCTCGCCGAAGCGATCCAGGGCCTGGTCGCGCATATGCGCACCGAGCAGCAGATGATCCGCGAATGGGCCGACGGCCAGGGCGAGCAGAACCGCGAGATCAAGAAACTGCTGGAGCGCATCGCGCGCCAGCCGGAGAAGAACTAGCCGTGCCCCGGACGCAGCGCAGCGGGCCGCTCTTCGCGGCCTGGTGCGCTGCAGAGCCGGGGCCCAGCTTGCTAAGACGGTAAACCGGGGTCCCGGTTCTGCGAAGCAGCGCTTCGCACGTGCTGCGCCATAGCGCGTCGAAGACGCGCGTAAACGCGCTTATGGCATCGCCCCGGGACACGAGAGTGGAGAGATTTTGAATGGCCCTTGCCCGCAGCCGCCGCAACGAGACCGGGTTCAACTACTGGCCGGGCTTCGTCGATGCGCTCAGTACGCTGGTGCTGTCGATCGTGTTTTTGCTGTCGGTGTTTCTGGTGGTGCAGTTCTTCCTGTCGCAGGAAGTCACCGGCAAGGACAAGGCGCTGGAGCAGCTCAACGCCAAACTTGCGCAGTTGAACGATCTCTTGTCGCTGGAAAAACTCACCGGGCTTACCCTCAACGACCAGCTCTCGCAGATGCGCGCAGGGCTCGCCTCCGCCGAAGCCGAGCGCGACCGCGTCAAGGGACTCTATGACGGTCTCGCGGGCGCGGGCAGCGACGCCGCCGGCCGCACCATCGAACTCAACAAGGCGCTGGATTCCGAAAAGCAATTGTCGGCGCGCGCGCTGGCTCAGGTCGAGGTGCTGAACCAGCAAATCTCGGCGTTGCGCCGCCAGCTCGCGGCACTCGAAGAAGCGCTCGAGGCGTCCGAAAAGCGCGACAAGGAAAGCCAGGGCCGCATCGTCGATCTCGGGCAGCGTCTGAACGTGGCGCTTGCCCAGCGGGTGCAGGAACTGTCGCGCTATCGCTCGGAATTCTTCGGGCGGCTGCGCGCAATTCTCGGCAACCGGCCGGACATCCGCATCGTCGGCGACCGTTTTGTGTTCCAGTCGGAAGTGTTCTTCGATACCGGACAGGCGCTGCTGCTGCCCGAGGGCCGCGCCGAACTCGACAAGCTGGCGTCGGCGCTGACCGAACTCGACAAGCAGATCCCGCCCGAGATCGCTTGGGTGCTGCGGGTCGACGGCCATACCGATATCAGGCCGATCCTCAACAGCCCGGTGTTCAAATCGAACTGGGAGCTGTCGTCTGCGCGCGCGATCTCGGTGGTGCAGTACCTGGTCTCGCTCGGCGTGCCGCCGCAGCGCCTGGTCGCCGCCGGCTTTGCCGAATTCCAGCCGCTCGACACCGCCGCCACCGAAGAAGCTTACAAACGCAACCGCCGCATCGAGCTGAAGCTGACGGAACGGTGATGCTGACATCGTCGCGCGCGCTCTCAAGGCGTCATGGCCGGGCTTGTCCCGGCCATCCACGTCTTGCTGCGCCACCAGAAAGAGAGACGTGGATGCCCGGGACAAGCCCGGGCATGACGGTCTTTGCTTGATGAGCGCTCCATTCGCCCTTCGTCCCTACGCGCCTTCCGACGAAGACGCCGCGATCGCGCTGTGGCGCAACACCTGGCAGCAGGCCTATCCCGGAATCGATTTCGCCGCGCGCGTGAATTGGTGGCGCGAGCGCTGGAACAAGGAGCTCGTGCCGGATGCGAACATTGTCGTGGCCGAACAGGCCGGTGCGCTGATCGGCTTCGTCACCATCGACGCCAAAGGCTATCTCGACCAGCTCGTGGTCGGTCCCGATCATTGGGGCTCCGACCTCGGCAACGCGCTGGTCGACGAAGCAAAACGGCTGTCGCCGGACGGCATCGCGCTGCTGGTCAACACCGACAACGCCCGCGCCATCAGATTTTATCGGCGCAACGGCTTTGTCGACGCCGGCGGCGATGTCAATCCGACGTCGGGAAGGCCGGTGCTGCGCATGGCCTGGAAACGCGGAGACGAGGCATGACGCGAGTCGAACTGGCGCTGGGGTCGGTGATTTTTATCGCAGTGATCGCCGCGGGCTCGCTATCGGTGAGCACTGTCGATCGGCATTTTGCCAGGGTTGAGGTTGTTAAGGCCGAGGCTGTCAGGGCTGCCGCTGCTAAAGCCGAGGCCGCTAAAGCCGAGGCCGCCAAGAACATCGCATCGAACGACAAGGTTCAATTACCGGAGCCGCCTGCCGTTCGCGGAGCCTGCGTCGATAAAGACGGATCGTGGAAGAACTGGTCGTGGGCGAATGTGCCGATGCTCTCGCCGAAGTGCGAGCAGTGAGAGCGTTCCGTGTCCCGGACGCGGTGCGGCATTCTTCATGCCGCTGCGCTGCATCCGGGGAACGATAGCCCTCACACCCCCTCGAATTGCAATCTCGCCAGCCGCGCATAAAGCCCGTTCGCCGCCACCAGCGAGGCATGAGTGCCCTGCTCGACGATACGGCCCTGGTCCATCACCATGATGCGGTCGCACGACAATACGGTGGCGAGGCGGTGCGCGATCACCAGCGTGGTGCGGTGGCGCATCAGCTCTTCCAGTGCTGTCTGCACCAACGTCTCGCTCTCCGCGTCGAGCGACGAGGTCGCTTCGTCGAGCAGCAGCAGCGGCGCGTCGCGCAGGATAGCGCGGGCAATCGCGATGCGCTGGCGCTGGCCGCCGGACAGCGTCACGCCGCGCTCGCCGAGCTGCGCCTCGAAGCCGTGCGGCAGGCGGCGGATGAATTCGGTGGCGTGCGCCAAACCTGCGGCGCGCTCGACCTCGGCATTGCCGGCGTCCGGCCGTCCGAAGCGGATATTGTCGCGCGCCGTAGCGGCGAAGGCCACGGAATCCTGCGGCACCAGCGCGATGCGCGCGCGCACCTCGCGCGGATCGGCGGCGCGGATCGGAACGCCGTCGAACGAGATGGTGCCATCAGTCGGATCGTAGAACCGCAGCAGCAGGTGAAACAGCGTACTCTTGCCCGCACCGGAAGGGCCGACGATCGCAACCTTCTCGCCCGCGCGCACCGATAACGAGACATTATCGACCGCGAGTGTATCCGGCCGCGTCGGATAGGCAAAACTGACAGCGTCGAGCACGACATCGCCGCGCGCAGGCGCCGGCAGCGCGCGCGGCGATGCGGGCGCCGTGATCGCGGACTTCACGCGTAAAATTTCGAACAGCCGTTCCGCGGCACCGGAGGCCGCCGACACCTCGCCCCAGACTTCGCTGAGCTGGCCGAGGCCCGCGGCAGCGAATGCCGCGTACAATATGAACTGGCCAAGCCTGCCTTGCGTCATCGCGCCGATCGCCACGTCGTGCGAACCGACCCACAGGATCACGACCACGCTGGAGAAGACGATGAAAATGATGATCGCGGTCAGCACCGAACGCGCCTTGGTCGAATCGCGCGCCGCGTCATAGGCCTGCTCGACCTCGCCGCCGAACCGCGCATTGGCGAGCTTTTCGTTGGTATAGGCCTGCACGGTGCGGATCGCGCCGACCAGTTCGGAGGCATAGGCGGTCGCCTCCGCCAATGTGTCCTGGGCGTTGCGCGACAGCCGCCGCACCCAGCGCCCGAACGCGACCAGCGGAATCACGATCAGCGGGATCGCCAGCAGCACAAAACCCGACAGCCGCGGGCTGGTGATGACCATCATGATGGTGGCGCCGATGAACAGCATCATGTTGCGCAGCGCGATCGACACCGAGGCGCCCACCGCCGACTTGATCTGGGTGGTGTCGGCGGTGAGCCGCGAGATCAACTCGCCGCTGCGCGCCGAATCGAAGAACGAAGGCGACAGCGAGATCAGATGCGCGAACACGTCGCGGCGCAGATCGGCGACGATGCGCTCGCCGATGGTCATCACGAGGTAGAACCGCGCCGCGCTGGCAAAGGCGAGCACCCCTACCACCGCGATCATCACAGAAAAGTAGCTGTTGATCATGGCGATGCCTTCGGGTGAGAACCCGAAGTCGATCATGCGGCGCACCGCGACCGGCACGATCAGGGTGGTCAGCGCCGCGATGGTCAGCGCGATGAAGGCGAGCGTTGCGCGGCCGCGATAGCGCGCCACATAGGGGGCCAGCGCCAGCAGCGGACGCAGCTTGGCGCGGCCGGTGGCGGGCGTCTGCGTCAGTTGCGCTTCGAGTTCGGATAGTTCGCCGGACAGGTTTTCTGGCAGCTTGGCCGCGTTGGTCCGCACATCTTCAAGCTGTTCAGCCGCACTCATTGTTTCGGATCATCCGGGGTTATTAGGCTTCCAGATAGGCCCCGGCGGAGCCGCTGGCAAATGCCGTTCCGAGCTTGTTTCAGTGGCTTGCTTGCGTTATAGAGCGCCCAAATCCGTCCATTGCCGTTGAATTGCGGGCGCCGGCGCGCCAAAGGATAAGCCATGAAAGCCGAAATTCACCCGAATTATCATACCATTACGGTCGTGATGACCGATGGCACCGAATACCAGACCCGCTCCACCTGGGGCAAGGAAGGCGACAAGCTGAACCTCGACATCGACTCCAAGTCGCACCCGGCGTGGACCGGCGGCGCCCAGCAGATGCTCGATCGCGGCGGCCGCGTCTCCCGGTTCCAGAAGAAGTTTTCGGGGTTTCTGAAGAAGGAGTGACGCACTCCGTCATTCCGGGGCGATGCGCAGCATCGAACCGGGATTCTCGAGATTCCGGGTCTGGTGCTAACGCACCATCCCGGAATGACAGCCAGAACGCCCCTGCTCGCGCCGGGGCGTTTTTCGTTGTCTGGGTACCGTCATCCGGAGGTGCTCGCCCTCTTGGGCGAGCCTCGAAGGATGGGCCACGCGCGCGCTTCCAACCTTCGAGACGCCGCGCACGGCTCCTCAGGATGACGGCGGGTATGCGGTAGGCGACGAATACGACATCTTCTAGTGCCACCCGACGCACGCCGCACCCGCCGCGATGATGACGCATGCCACCATCCGTTGCGCGGTCAACTTTTCACCGAGAAAAATGATACCGAGCAATGCCGCGAATACCACGCTGGTCTCGCGCAGCGCCGACACCGCGCCCATCGGGCTTGATTGCATCGCCCAGATGATCGCGCCATAGGCCAGGATCGAGATCGCACCGCCGCCGACCGCCTTGCCGACTTCGCTGGCGGGCGCCTTGAAGAACGCGATCCCCTGCCGCGCCAAAAACCACAGCGGCACGAAAATGAAGAACGCGAAGATCGCCGCGGTGTAGCCGAGCCAGTTGCCGGAGGCGCGGACGCCGAGGCCATCGACCACGGTGTAGGCGGCGATGCTGACGCCGGTGGCCAGCGCCCATGGCAAATTCATGTGGCGCAACCGCCCTTTTGCGGCGGCGAGCATGAATATGCCGCCGCAGACGAGGCCGACGCCGATAATGCCGGGCAGGTTCATCCACTCGCCGGCGAACACACTGCCGCCGAGCGCCACCAGCGCCGGCGACGAGCCGCGCGCCACCGGGTAGGTCTCGCCGAGGTCGCCGCTGCGATAGGTCACGACCAGCAGTGCGACATAGATCCAGTGCAGCACGCCGGACGCGACCGCATAGGCCCAGCTTGCCGGCGCCGGCAACCCGGCGATCGCCAGCAGCACCACGCCCGCGATGCCCAGCGTCGCATTCATGATCGCCATCGACTGCGCGCGATTCAGCCCGCCGCGCAACAGCGCGTTCCAGCTCGCATGCATGAATGCGGCGAGCAGGACGAGAATGAGGGAGAAGGGGGTTAGCACCGCGAAATTATTCCAACGTCATTGCGAGCGTAGCGAAGCAATCCAGTTCTGTCATTGCCGGGCTTGACCCGGCAATCCATCACCTTCGAAAAATTTTTGAAGTGTGATGGATGCGCGGGTCAAGCCCGCGCATGACGAAAGATGGATTGCTTCATCGCAAGTGCTCCTCGCAATGACGGTTGTGGCAACCCTAGCGCTCGAACGCGGCCTTCAGCCGGTTGAGCTGCGGCACCAGGGGATTGCCGATCGGGGCGCGTTCGGTGGCCGGCGCGTGGATGGTGGTGTCGAGGCGGCGCACCTTGGACTGCAACGCCATCGAGCGGGCGATCAGCTCCTGCAATTGGTCGGGCAGTTTTGCGATCATGTCGGCGGCGCCGGGATCGGCGGCGGACAGTTTGACCTTGGTCTTTTCGCGGTTGGCCTGGGTCAGCGTCATCTCGCCTTCCTTGACCGCGCGATGCAGCAGCAGCCAGGACGCGAGCTGCATCAGCCGCGTGGTCAGCCGCATGCTTTCGGTGGCGTAGGTGAGACTGACGGAGCGGTCCAGCGCCTTGGCCTCGGTGCGGCCGACGCCGTCGAGATAGGCGGCGGTCTCCTCGACCAGATCCATGCCTTCCCGGAACAGGGTGCCGAACGCGGCGGAATTGGTAAGCCGCTCGCTGAACTGCACGAGACCGCTTTCGCCCTGCGAACGCTCCGCCATGGTTAACGCCCTTACGCCACTGTTACTGCCGGCTTGCAACCGGCTTATGATGAACAAATCATTGCGCGCTCGCAGGCGAGAGTCCAGTCACAACGCTTAATATGGTTTCCAGCCTCCCGTCATTCCGGGCGCGAGCGGAGTGCAAAATTGACTAATCAATTTTGTCGCTCAGCGAGCGAACCCGGAATCCAGGGCGGAGCACCACGTCTGGATTCCGGGTCCGCGCGAAGTGCGCGTCCCGGAATGACGCAAGGAAATGCGGTGACGCGAACGCGAAGGCGCAAAAAAAGAGCCGCCGTTTCCGGCGGCTTTGAAGTTGATAACAGGGAGGCGTCAAACAGAGTGGACAGGAGCCACTCGGTGTCCAAACAAGGACGATTCAAGTCATAATCGAGAAAGCTTAATCGATCGTAAACGAGCGGTTTTATTTAAACTCCGTTAGCCATGTCGGCCAATGGCCGAGTTGGTCACGCCCCACATCCGTCATTGCCGGGCTTGACCCGGCAATCCATCCGCTTCGGAAAATTTTTGCGAAGATCGATGGATACGCGGGTCAAGCCCGCGTATGACGCAGAACGTTTTCGCGCGATATCTTTTCACGACTTGAAAAAACTGCTGGCTGCGTCCTTCGAGGCGCGCTTCTTCGTCACCGCTTCCTTCAGCCGCTCGATCTCCGTCGTCAGCAGCGCGATGCGCTCGCCGAGCTCTTCGAGCGACAGCAGATAGAGGTCCTGACCGATCTCGTGGCTGATCTTCTTTCGCGGCTTGTCGTCGTCTTCGGTGGCCATGTGCCTTGCTCCCAAAGGTTAGTCTGGCTAATCAGGTGGTCTTCGTCATTGCGAGGAGCACCGCGACGAAGCAATCCAGTTCTTGCTTTTCCATTCTGGATTGCTTCGTCGCAAGAGCTCCTCGCAATGACGGCATAACGCACAGGAAAAAATCATGGAAAACCTCCCCGCGCAAATGACCGTCGTCGCCATCAGCAAACCGGGCGGACCGGAGGTGCTGCTGCCCGAGACCCGTGCGGTGCCAAAGCCAGGTACTGGCGAAATCCTGATCAAGGTTCATGCCGCCGGCGTCAACCGCCCCGACGTGGCGCAGCGTTCCGGCGCCTATCCGCCGCCGCCCGGCGCCAGCGATTTGCCCGGACTTGAAGTGGCCGGCGACGTGGTCGCGGTCGGCGACGGCATCACCAGGCACAAGCTCGGCGACAAAGTGATGTCGCTGGTGGCCGGCGGCGGCTACGCGCAATACTGCATCGCACAGGATGCGCAGGCGATGGCGGTGCCACCCTCGCTCTCGATGACGGAAGCAGGCGCCATCCCGGAAACGCTGATGACGGTGTGGCACAATGTATTCGAGCGCGGCGCGTTGCAACCTGGCGAAACCCTGCTGATCCATGGCGGCTCGTCGGGGATCGGCACCATGGCGATCCAGCTCGCCAAGGCGCTCGGCTCAAAAGTGATCGTCACCGTCGGCTCGCAGGACAAGGCCGACGCCTGTCTCAAACTCGGCGCCGACGCCGCCATTAACTACAAGACACAGGATTTCGTCACCGAGACGCGCAAGGCCACCAACGACACCGGCGCCAATGTCATCCTCGACATGGTCGGCGGCGACTACATCGAACGCAACTACGACGCCGCCGCAATGGATGGGCGGGTGGTGCAGATCGCGTTCCTCGGCGGACCGAAGTCGAACGTCAATTTCGTCAAGCTGATGGTGAAACGGCTCTCGCACACCGGCTCCACGCTGCGTCCGCGTTCCAACGCCGACAAGGCGGCGATGGTCGCGGCCATCGAGGCCAGGGTGATGCCGCTGCTGCGCGAGGGCCGCATCAAACCCTTGATGGACAGCACTTTCCCGCTGGAAAAGGCAGCGGATGCGCACCGGCGCATGGAGACCAGCGAACATATTGGCAAAATTGTGTTGACGGTGTAGCGCCGCAAGCGCTGCGGTCAGCCGGAAACCCTTTGATTTTCCTCACATTCATGTCATTTATCGCCCGTCACCGGGCGGCCGCTTCGCCTGGTGAAAGGGTTGACCGCGGAGAACTGACATTGCGTCTGATCAGGTGCCTTGCGCCCCTTGCGCTGGGCCTCATGATTTTTGCCGCGCCACCGGCGCGCGCCATCGACGCCGTCAGCGTCCGCGGTGACGCGCCTGCGATCGACCTCACCGCGATCCTCGATCATCAGCGCAGCGAAACCGACCGCATCCAGGTCTCCACCGCACCCGGCACCGACGGCATTGTCCGCCGCATCGAGGTGCGGGCGCGCAAGGGCGGCCAGAACTGGGTGGTGTTCGCGCTCGCCAACAACACCGACGACCAGCTCGACCGCCTGATCGTCGCACCGCATTATCGCATCGTGTCGTCGGGACTGCTGTGGCCGGATCTCGGACTGTCGCGCATCGAGACCATCACGCCGTCGGCGGGCGACCGTCCGGAACGGCAGGACAGCGCGACTGCCGACATCTTTCGCATCACCCTGGATCCCGGCGCGGTCGTCACCTACGTCGCGGAGTTGAATACCGACAAGCTGCCGCAGCTCTATCTGTGGGAGCCGGAAGCCTACAAGGACAAGGTCAACTCGTTCACGCTCTACCAGGGCATCGTGATCGGCATCTCCGGGCTTTTGGCGCTGGTGCTGACCATCCTGTTCGTGGTCAAGGGCAGCATCATGTTTCCCGCCGCCGCGGCCCTTGCGTGGGCGGTGCTGGTCTATATCGGCGTCGATTTCGGCTTCTGGGGCAAGGTGCTCGACATGTCCAACAACGCCGAGCGGGTCTGGCGCGCCGGCGGCGAAGCGATCCTGGCGGCGACACTGCTGGTGTTCCTGTTCGCCTATCTCAACCTGAGCCGCTGGCACGTGCGCTATTCCCACATCACCGTCGGCTGGCTGGCCTTTCTCGGCTCGCTGGTGGCGCTGGCGCTGTTCGATCCCGCGGTGGCGTCGGGCATCGCGCGGATGTCGCTGGTGCTGATCGCGGTCGCCGGTTTTGCCCTTATCGTCTATCTCTCGACGCATGGTTTCGACCGCGCGGTGCTGCTGATCCCGACCTGGTTCCTGCTGGTGGTCTGGGTGATCGCCGCCGGCATGACGGTGGCGGGCAGCGTCACCAACGACATCGTCGGCCCCGCATTGCTCGGCGGCCTGGTGCTGATCGTGATGCTGATCGGATTTACGGTGATGCAGCACGCCTTCGCCGGCGGCGGCATGACCACCGGCATCGTCTCCGACATCGAGCGCCGCGCGCTGGCGCTGACCGGATCGGGCGACCTGGTCTGGGACTGGGACGTGTCGGCGGACAAGGTATTCACCAGCCCGGAGACCGAGAGCCTGCTGGGATTGAAGCGCGGCACACTGGAAGGCCCGGCGGCGAAATGGCTGGAAGTGCTGCATCCGCTGGACCAGGACCGCTTCCGCGCCGCGCTCGACAGCGTGCTGGATCAGCGCCGCGGCCGGCTGGTGCAGGATTTCCGCCTGCGCACGCCGGACGGCCACTTCATGTGGTTCGCGCTGAAAGCGCGCCCCGTGGTCGGCTCCGACGGCGAGGTCTCGCGCGTCGTAGGTACCCTCACCGACGTTACCGAGTCGAAGAATGCCGAAGAGCGGCTGCTGCATGACTCGGTGCACGACAATCTCACCGGCCTGCCCAACAGAAAACTGTTCATCGACCGCCTCAGCGCGGTGGCGAATTTCGCCAAGACCATGCCGAACCTTCGGCCGACGCTGATGGTGATCGACCTCGACCGCTTCAAGCAGGTCAACGATTCCGTCGGCATCGCGGTCGGCGATTCGATTCTGCTCACTTTGGCCCGGCGGCTGACCCGCATCCTGAAACCGCAGGACACGCTGGCGCGGCTGGCCGGCGACCAGTTCGGGCTGATCCTGATGTCGGAGCAGGATTCCGCCAAGATCACCGCCTTTGCCGAAACCATCCGCAAGACCATCCGCGCGCCGATCGCCTTCAACGACCGCGAGATTTTCCTCACCGCGTCGATCGGGCTCGCGCTCAGCGATCCGCAGACGCAGCTGTCGGAAGAAATCATCAAGGACGCCGAACTGGCGATGTATCACTCCAAGCGCATCGGCGGCGACCGCATCGACGTGTACAAGCCGGCGATGCGGGCGCGCAAGACCGACCGGCTGACGCTGGAATCCGAACTGCGCCGCGCCATCGAGCGCGAGGAAATCACGATTCTCTACCAGCCGATCGTGCGGCTGGAAGACCGCTCCATCGCCGGTTTCGAGGCGCTGGCGCGCTGGGACCATCCGAAACTCGGGCGGATGGCGCCGCAGGAATTCATCACTATCGCCGAGGAGATCGGCCTGATCGTCGATCTCGGCATGTTCGTGATGGACCAGACCGCGCGGCAGCTTGCGATCTGGCAGCGCGCGATGCGCTCACGCGAGCCGATCTTCGCCAGCGTCAACGTTTCCTCGCGGCAGTTGCTGCGGCACGATCTGATCCACGACATCCGCACCGTGCTGTCGCGCTCCTCGGTGGCGCGCGGCACGCTGAAGCTCGAACTCACCGAATCGCTGGTGATGGAAAATCCGGAGCATGCCGCGCAAATGCTGCACCGGATCCGCGAACTCGGCACCGGGCTGTCGCTGGACGATTTCGGCACCGGGCATTCGTCGCTTGCCTATCTGCAGCGCTTTCCATTCGACACCATCAAGATCGACCAGTCTTTCGTGCGCACCACCAGCCGCGGCACAAGGCCGGTGATCCTGAAATCGATCATCGCGCTGGCGCACGATCTCGGCATGGACGTGGTCGCCGAGGGCGCCGAGACCGATTCCGACGCGGTCGAGCTGTACCAGCTCGGCTGCGAATACGCGCAGGGTTTTGCGTTCGGCGAGCCGATGGACGCGGATGCCGCGATGCGGCTTCTGACCGAAGAGCGGCTGGAAGCGGCGAGCTGACTCTCCGGCGTTCCCCGGACGCAGCGCAGCGGTAGCTCTTCGCGGAGCGGTGCGCTGCAGAGCCGGGGTCCCGGTTTCTGCGAGCGCGCTGGTAACCGGGGTCCCGGCTCTGCGCAGTGGCATGAAGAATGCCGCAGCGCGTCCGGGACACGTATCGCTCCGCGCCCATTATTAATCACGTCATTTATCGAAATATTAGCGTTGCGTTGTTAGCCGTTTCTTCAGCGTTCCCGTTCGGATGCTTTGAGGATGCGACGTAGCGTGACAATCGTGGCTGAAGCTGCCGGTACCCATTTCGACAGGCCGGCGTCCGCCTCGGCATGGCGGAAAATGGCCGCTGCATTGCGCGGCAACGCGGTGGCCGTTGCGATCGCGGCAGGCTCCTTGCTGGCCGGCGCGATCTATACCTGGCTCATTGGCGAGGACGCCAACTGGGATTGGCAGAACTATCACGAGTACAATGTCTGGGCGGTTCTGCATGACCGCTACCATACCGACGCGATGCCCGCGGGATTCCAGACCTATTTCAATCCGGCCGTGTACTTTCCGGTCTATGCGCTGCGTCATCTGCTGCCGCCGCCGGTTGGCCTGGTGATCATCGGCGCGGTTCACGGCCTCAACCTTTGGTTGGTCTATCATCTTTCGCGCGCCGTTCTGCGGAACGGGGCCAGCATCGGCGCGGTCGCGGCCTCGATCCTGATCGCCGCCTTCGGCCCGATGACGCTGTCGGAGGTGGGAACCAGCTTCTCCGATATTCTCACCGCGCTGCCGATACTGGCCGGATTCGGCTTGATCCTCGCGGAGGATCGGCCCGAACCTTTACGTATCGTCCTGGCCGGGCTCCTGCTCGGCGCCGCGGTCGGGCTTAAGCTGACCAACGCAGTGTTCGCGCTGGGGGCTGCCGCGTCGCTTGTGCTGTCGGCGCGTCCGCTGCTGGCGATGACCTGCCTCGGCCTTGGCGGCGCGCTCGGCGCGCTCGCCACCGGCGGCGCGTGGAGCCTGATGCTGTGGCGGGAGATGGGCAACCCGATTTTCCCGATGTTCAACGGCGTATTCCAGTCAAGGGAGTTGGCGCCGCACAACATCATGGACATGCAGTTCATGCCCAAGGGCTTTTTGGACGCGCTGGCCTATCCATTCTACTGGCTGCTCGGCGACCACCGAAGTTCGGAATATCCGTTCCGCGATGCGCGCTTTGCCGTCGTGACGGTGCTTGTTGTGGCCGGCATCGGCGTGCGGCTCGCACGGCGCGCGGCGATCTTCACCCGCCGCGACATCCAGTTCTTCATTATTTTTGCGGTCAGCTACGTGGTCTGGCTCAAACTGTTCTCGATCCAGCGTTACGCCATCGTGCTGGAGCTGATGTGCGGGCCGCTGATCGTGCTGCTGCTGTCGCGCATCATGACGGGTGTCTCCGCGAAAACCACAAACGCCGTCATGCTGTCGGTCGCAGCGTTCATCGCGCTGTGGTCGCAGCCGGGAGACTGGTGGCGGCGGCCGTGGTCCGATCCATACCAGCCGCAAATCTCAGCGCGGCTCGGGCGGCCCGCGAGCTACTTCCTGCTCGACAAGCCAATCGCCTATGTGGCGCCGCAGCTTCCGCCGGGGTCGCGGTTCTATCAGATCGCAGACATCGCCTTGCCGGTAATGCCGGACGGCCAGTTCGACCGCCGCATCCGCACCGGCCTCGTCGATCCGTTGCCGGGCGGGGTATGGGAATTGCACATTCGCGGCAAGCCGTTCCGGCAGGATTTGCTGCAGCGCTACGGCCTTGCCATCGATAGCACACAGGCATGCGTCGAAATCGAAGGTGCGCAGATGGAAACAGCGATCGAGGCGTGTCCATTAAGGGCTAGCGAGAATTAAGACGCCTGCGTTTCCCGGACGCAGCACTTGCTAGTGGTGCGCTGCAGAGCCGGGGTCCCGGTTGCTTGCGACTCGAAGTAACCGGGGTCCCGGTTCTGCAAAGCATCGCTTCGCAAGAGCTACGCGCTGCATCGCGCCCGGGACACGACGGAGCTACGCGTGCCCCGCTTCGTTCGACAGCATGGCGGGATCGATGCCGATCTTGCGCAGGGCGCGGAGGTATTTCTCCTCGACGTCGCGGCCGAAAATCAGGTCCGGATCGGCGGCGCAATGCAGCCAGCCGTTGTCCTGGATTTCGGTTTCGAGCTGCCCCGGCGCCCAGCCGGCATAGCCGAGCGCCAGGATGGCGTGCTTCGGCCCCGCGCCCCTCGCAATGGCCTTGAGAATATCGACCGTCGCGGTCAGGCAGATTTCCTCATCGATCGGCAGCGTCGCGTCCTTGATGAAGAAGTCGCTCGAATGCAGCACGAAGCCCCGGCCGGTATCGACCGGGCCGCCCTTCAGCACCTTCATGGTCTCGGCGTTTTGCGGCAGCTTGATCTGATCGGCCTTCTTGATGATGTCGAGCTGCACCAGCAGTTCCGGAAAGTCGATGCTGCCCGCCGGGCGATTGACGATGATGCCCATGGCGCCTTCGGACGAATGCGCGCAGAGATAGATCACCGAATGGGCGAAGCGCGGATCTTCCATCACCGGCATCGCAATCAGCATCTGGCCATCGAGATAGCCGCGGTCCGGCGAATTGTCGCCCGCACCCGCGGGCACGCCGCGAACATTCACCGGTCTTTTGCGTGTGGGGTCCATCAGCGCAGGACTCTCATGATATCCGACATCCTGATATTGGGTGGCTGCGCTGTCAATCAACCTTCGTGCGGGACCCGAGATTCGATCACAAGCAATTCAATGGTTTACGGCAACGGCTGCCTGTAAAGACGCCTCATGATTGTCATGGTTCCCATTCGCGCCGCGGCCGGTTTCATAGCCTCCGTCGTCCTTGCGGCGTCCTTCACATTGCCGGCACGGGCGCAGGATGCCTCGCCCTGGGTGCAGGACAGCCACTCCGCGGTGCGGCTGCTGGCCGGATCGCGCAGCGGCGCCGTTCTGCTCGGCGGTATCGCGTTCCAGATCCAGCCGGGCTGGCACACCTACTGGCGCAACCCCGGCGATTCCGGCGTGCCGCCGCGGATCGACTTTTCAAAATCCGAAAATATCGAAGCGGTGACCATTCTGTGGCCGGCGCCGATAAAATTTGCCGACGGCAGTGGCGGCATTTCGCTGGGCTATCAGAAGCAGGTGGTGCTGCCGCTGCGCATCGTCGCAAAAAATGCCGACAGGCCGGTGACGCTGCGCGCCGAGATCAATTACGCGGTGTGCGAGAAGCTCTGTATCCCGGTGGAGGCCCGCGCCGAACTCGCCTTTACCAGCGTCGCCAGCACGCAGGACGGTGCGCTGTCGGCGGCGCTCGACAGCGTGCCGAAGCCGGCCAATGTCGGCGATCCCAATCCGCTCACCATCCGCGACGTCAAGCGCGACGGCAAGAACGGCGTGATCGTCGACGTGGCCGCGCCCGAAGCGAGCGAGATCAATCTGTTCGTCGAAGGCCCTACCCCCGACTGGGCGCTGCCGGTGCCGAAACTGCTCGACCACGGGCCACCGGGGGTCAAGCGTTTTGCGTTCGAGCTCGACGGCCTGCCTCCGGGAGCCAACCCGGACGGTGCCGCGCTGAAGCTGACCCTGGTCGGCAGCGAGCGGGCGTACGAGTTCAATGTCAATTTGAATTGACCCGTCATTCCGGGGCGCGCGTAGCGCGAGCCCGGAATCCATAACCACCATCCGCGTGTATGGATTCCGGGTCCTGCGCCAAGGGGCGCATCCCGGAATGACGGCTTCCAACCGAATCTTAACGATTCGTTGATATTCCGGATCATCGCCGCACCTCACGCGGCATGAGGATTTCTCCGTGGCCGTGATGGACGCGCAATCCGCAGCAGCACATAACGCAGGCGCCTGGACGCGGCTGCGCGCGATGCTCGGTGGTTTTCTTGGGGGCTCCAGCGAAGCGTCCGTCACCAAGCGCCTCGCCGGCACGGTTTTCATCATCCGCGTCGTCAGTGCAGCGCTGGCCTATCTGTCGCAGGTGCTGCTGGCGCGCTGGATGGGGGGAACGGATTACGGCGTCTATGTCTATGTCTGGACCTGGGTGCTGCTGCTCGGCAGCATGATGGATTTCGGTATCGCCGTTACGGCGCAGAAGCTGATCCCCGAATATCGCGCCAGCGGCGATTACGCGCTGCTGCGCGGCTTCCTCTCCGGCAGTCGCTGGATGACGTTCGTCGTTTCCTCGGTCGTCTCGCTGCTGCTCGCCGGCGTTGTCAAACTCCTGTCGCCGTCGATCGCGCCCGGCGAAGTGGTGCCGCTCTACATCGGCTGCCTGACGCTGCCGGCCTTCGTGGTCGCCAATACCCAGGACGGCATCGCGCGCTCGCATGACTGGATGCGGCTCGGCCTGATGCCGCAATTCGTGGTGCGCCAGTCGTTGATCATCGGCTTCACCGCTGGCGCGTTCGCGCTCGGCCTGCATCTCGGCGCCACCGCCGCGATGCTCGCAAGCGCGGCGGCGGTGTGGATCGCCATGATCAGCCAGATGATCGCGCTCAATCGCCGCCTCGGCGATCACATCGAGGCCGGCCCGAAGGCCTATGACTTTCGCGGCTGGCTCGCGGTGTCGTTGCCGATCCTGATGGTCGAGGGTTTCTACCTGCTGCTGTCCTACACCGACGTGCTGCTGCTGCAGCAATTCCGTTCCTCCGAGGAGGTCGGCGTCTACTTCGCGGTGGTGAAGACGCTGGCGCTGGTGTCGTTCATTCACTACGCGATGTCGGCGACGACGGCGCACCGCTTTGCCGAGTACCACGCCTCCGGCGACAAAGCGCGGCTGTCGGCCTATGTCGCGCATGCGATTCAGTGGACGTTCTGGCCGTCGGTCGCAGCCACCGCAGTGCTGCTGGCGTTCGGCAAGCCGCTGCTGTGGCTGTTCGGGCCGCAATTCGTTGCGGGCTACGACATCATGTTCATCGCCGCCATCGGCCTCGTAGTGCGCGCGGCGATCGGCCCGGTGGAGCGGCTGCTCAACATGCTCGGCCATCAGCACGTCTGCGCGCTGGCCTATGCCTCGGCGTTCGTGATGAACGTGGTGCTGTGCGTGCTGCTGATCCCGCGCTTCGGCGGCCACGGCGCCGCAGCCGCGACCTCGATGGCGCTGGTATTCGAGACCGTGCTGCTGTTCTGGATCGTGCGGCGGCGGCTAGGATTGCACGTGCTGGCGTTCGGGAAGCGCGCTTGACGCAACCGTTCCCCGGACGCAGCGCAGCGCTCTTGCGGTGCGCTGCAGAGCCGGGGCCGTAGCGAACGCCAGCGTCTGGTACGATCCCGGCTCTGCGCAGCGGAATGAAGAATGCCGCAGCGCGTCCGGGACACGGGCTAACTTCACAACGAGTCGTCCCCGCGAAGGCGGGGACCCATAGCCTCCGTCCTCTCGGTTGAGCACTATGGGCAACCACCTTTTGCAACAAGCAACACGGTGGTTATGGGTCCCCGCTTTCGCGGGGACGACGCGGAGCCTACTCCGCGGTCCAGCCGCCGTCGATCGAGAGGTTGGCGCCGGTGATCTGAGCCGCGTCGTCGCCGCAGAGGAACAGCGCCAGGGCTGCCACCTGTTCGGAGGTGACGAACTCCTTGGTCGGCTGCGCTTCCAGCAGCACGTCGTGAATGACCTGCTCCTTGGTGAGATTGCGCGCCTTCATGGTGTCGGGAATCTGTTTCTCGACCAGCGGCGTCCAGACATAGCCCGGGCTGATGCAGTTGCAGGTGATCTTGTGGGTCGCGAGCTCCAGCGCCACGGTCTTGGTGAGGCCGGCGATGCCGTGCTTGGCCGAGACATAGGCCGACTTGAACGGCGAGGCGACCAGCGAATGCGCGGATGCGGTGTTGATGATGCGGCCCCAGTTGCGCTTCTTCATGCCGGGCACCGCGGCGCGGATGCCGTGAAACGCCGACGACAGATTGATGGCGATGATGGCGTCCCACTTCTCGACCGGGAATTCCTCGATCGGCGACACGAACTGGATGCCGGCATTGTTGACCAGCACATCGACCGAGCCGAACGTGCTGTCTCCCAGCGCGATCATGCCGGCAATTTCCGCAGGCTTGGTCATGTCGGCGGGCGAATGCACCGCCTTGACCTTGAAGTCGGTCTCTATCGCCAGGCGCTCCTTCTCGATATCAGCCGGCGTGCCCATGCCGTTGAGGACGATATTGGCGCCGGCGCCCGCGAAGGCCCGCGCATAAGCCAGCCCAATGCCGCTGGTCGATCCGGTCACCACCGCGGTCTTGCCTGTCAACGTACCCATACCTTCTGCTCCTGTTTATCGTCGAGAGGTTCAGTGCCATCTCCGGTGAGATCGTAGGTCACCATGGTCTCGCCGGATTGCGGCCGCTCCAGCCATTCCTTGTGGCGCATCGACAGGTGAACGTCGCGCGCGCCTGCGTTCCAGTGTTCGACCATGCCGACATGCGAAAAATCATAGTCCTTGGATGACGATTCGTAGTTCTTGCTGCGGTAGATCAGGTGCACCACGGTGACGGTGTTTTCCCTGGCGGCTTCGCAGAGGAACTTGACCGACGGATCGCTCTTGAGCTCGTCCGGCAATTTCGAGAGCAGGTCGCGCAACGCGTTGCGGGCGTCGTGCAGTTTCTTGTTCTTGTCGGTGTTCATCCGGGTGCGGCTGGAAAAGCGGATGTCCTTTTCGCGCTCCGCAGCCTCGAGCAGCGTGGTCGGCAGCGGCCCGCGCGCGCTGAACAGGTCGATCTGAAAGATCAGCAGATCGTCCGTCGTATCCTCGTCGAGCACGTAATCGAGCGGCGTGTTGGACGAGATGCCGCCATCCCAGAAATGCTCGCCGTCGATCTCGACCGAGGGAAAGCCCGGCGGCAGCGCACCGGAGGCCATGATGTGTTCCGGCCCGATTTTCTTGCCGCGCTTTTTGAAGTCGACATTGTCGAAGTAGGTAAAGTTGCCCGAGGTCACGCCGACGGCGCCGACGCTGAGCCTTGTCTCGCAGGCGTTGATGCGGTCGAAATCGACCAGCCGTTCCAGTGTCGCGCGCAGCGGCGTGGTGTCGTAATAGCTCTGGCTTTGCGGACTGCCCTGCGGCCACAGCGGCGCCGGCGGAAAGCGCGGCGCAAAGAAGCCGGGCACGCCGAAGGTCGCGATCAATGCGGCGCTGGTTTCGTTGAAATAGGAGCGCGTGCGATCGTCGGACGCCGGCGGGCTCCACGGCGCCGGCGGCGAAACCATCGCCCAGAACTCCTTGAGGCGCGCCACCCGCTTGTCCGGCGCATTGCCGGCGATCAGCGCGGCATTGATGGCGCCGATCGAAATGCCGGCCACCCATTCCGGCTCAAAGTCCTGACGGCAAAGCGCCTGATAGGCGCCGGCCTGATAGGACCCGAGCGCACCGCCGCCCTGCAGAACGAGCACGCGCCGCGCCTTTGCGGGCGCGTTTGCGGGTTTCGGCTCGGTAGAATTCGTCATCGATCCATCTTCGAAAATGAAGGCGCACCGTGGCGTCAGTTCGCATCCGCGTCAATCGCGGATGGCGCATGACGGATCACGCCGCGGTTATCGCGCTTCCGACGATGCAAGAATGAGCGTCCAGAACACCTTGTATTTGGTATTCGGAGCATAGCTTGCGGCGATGCCTAATTTTGTGACACCGTTTTTCAGCATATTGGCCCGGTGCGGCGGCGAGTCCCGCCAGCCCGAAAATGCCTCGGCCAGCGTGTGATAGCCGGCCGACACATTTTCCACGGCCAGGGTCGCGGGGTATCCCGCCGCGTTCAGGCGTTTCGCGAGCGGCCCCTTTACGTCGTGGTCGAGCTTGTTGCGGCCAGCCATCGCCTGCGACTGCGATTCCGCGAGCTTCATCAGTGCCGGATCGACCGCCACGCCGCCGAGGCCGTTGTTCTGCCGGTACAGCGAGATCATCGACGCCGCCGCCACCGGATCGAGCGTGGCGCCGCCATTGGCCATGCTGAGATACATGGTCGGCTGCTCGACCGGAACCGGATCCGACGCGCAGCCGCCGAGCGCCAAAAGGCCGACAATGGCGATCGCCATGCGCATGATTCGATGTTCCCAAGGTCCCGGGCAGTTGTTGCATACCAACCATGGCTGAAAGGTGAACGAGATGGCCAATTCCACCGTCATTCCGGGGGCGGGAGCAAGCGAGCCCGGAATCCATAACCACGATTGCGGGTTATGGATTCCGGGCCTGCGCCAAGAGGCGCATCCCGGAATGACGAGTTATTATTACGCCGCGAAGATCCGGTAGCGTCTCGGATGCAGGCCGATCACCTCGCCTGCCCGCAGTTCGCGGTCGCGCGGCGCGTCGATTTCGATCAGCGTGGCGCCGTTGTCCGACGACAGTGCCACCTCGGCGCGCTGGGTCGGGCCGAAGGTGCGGACCCGCTTCACCGCGCCCTCGAACACGCCGCTGCCGACCGGCCCGACCTGCATGTCGTGGCGGCGGACGAACAGCCTTGAGGGACCGCATTTGGCGCCATCGGGCGCGAGATTCAGCGGTTTGCCGCCGAGTTGCATCCGGCCCTCATCGACATGCACCGGCAGCACAATGGATTCGCCGATGAAAGAATGCACGAAGGCGGTCGCCGGAGAATCATAGACCTCGCCGGGCGTACCGATCTGCTCGATGCGGCCCTTGTCCATCACCACCACGCGGTTGGCGACCTCCAGCGCTTCCTCCTGGTCGTGGGTGACGAAGATCGAGGTGACGTTGATCTCCTCATGCAGCGTGCGCAGCCACTGCCGTAGTTCCTTGCGCACCTTGGCATCGAGCGCGCCGAATGGTTCGTCCAGCAGCAGGATGCGCGGCTCGATCGCAAGCGCGCGCGCCAGCGCAATGCGCTGGCGCTGGCCGCCGGACAGCTGGCTGGGATAGCGGCTGGAAAGCCAATCGAGCTGCACCAGGTCGAGCAACTCTTTTACCCGCGCGCGAATGGCCGCCTCGTCCTTGCGAATCGCGCGCGGCTGCACCCGCAATCCGAATGCCACGTTCTCGAACACCGTCATATGCCGGAACAGCGCGTAATGCTGGAACACGAATCCGACATGGCGCTCGCTGGCGCCCTGCGCCAAAGCGTCCTCGCCGTCGAACGAAACCGTGCCGGAATCCGGCCAGTCCAGCCCTGCGATGATCCGCAGCAGCGTGGTCTTGCCCGAGCCGGACGGCCCGAGCAGCGCCAGCAGCTCGCCATTGCCGACCTTGAGGTCGACGTCGTCGAGCGCGGCAAATGCGCCGAATTTTTTTACGATGTTGCGGACTTCAATTGCCACTCGGGTTTTGTCCTTGGTCCAGATGCCGTTCCAGAATGGTCTTTGCCACCAGCGTGATCAGCGCCAGCATGGCCAGCAGCGAAGCAATCGCGAACGACGATACGAATTGGTATTCGTTGTAGAGAATCTCAACCAGCAGCGGCATGGTGTTGGTCTCGCCGCGAATGTGTCCCGATACCACCGACACCGCACCGAACTCGCCCATGGCGCGGGCGTTACACAACAGCACGCCATACAACACGCCCCATTTGATATTGGGCAAAGTGACGCGGAAGAAGGTCTGCAGCCCGGAGGCGCCGAGCGAGATCGCGGCCTCCTCCTCCAGCGTACCTTGTTCCTGCATCAGCGGAATCAGCGCCCGCGCCACGAAGGGGAAGGTCACGAAGGTGGTAGCCAATGCGATGCCGGGTACCGCGAACAGCACCTGGATATTATGCGCCTGCATCCACGGCCCGAAGAATCCCTGGGCGCCGAACAGCAGCACGAACACCAGGCCGGAGATTACGGGACTGACCGAGAACGGCAGGTCGATCAGCGAGATCAAAAACGTTTTGCCGGGGAATTCGAATTTTGTGATGGCCCAGGCCGCGATCACGCCGAACACGAGGTTAAGGCTGACGGAGATCGCAGCGACGCACAGCGTGAGCCGGATCGCCGAGAGCGCTTCCGGATCCGAGAGTGCTGTAAAATAAGCGCCGATGCCTTTGGAGAAGGCTTGCGCGAATACCACGACCAGCGGCAGCACCACGAAGACGGTGAGAACCGCCACGGCGACCGCGATGATGACAACGCGTACCAGCCATGGCTCGGTGCGGGTGTCGGCCCGTGCCGCCAGCACCATGGATGATTGGGGCTGATACATCTGTGCCATCTCAATGCGCGGGAATGCGGGTTTGGGCCCAGCGCTGGATGCGGTTGACCGCGAAGATGATCAGGAACGCGGCGACCAGCATGACGACCGCAATCGCGGTGGCGTCGGCATAACGGAATTCGGACAGCCGGATCACGATCAACAGCGGCGCGATCTCGGACACATTGGGCAGGTTGCCGGCGATGAAGATCACCGAGCCGTATTCGCCGACGGCGCGGGCGAACGCCAGCGCAAAGCCGGTCAGCATCGCCGGCATTAGGCTCGGCAGGATGACTTTCGACACCGTGTGCCAGCGGTTGGCGCCGAGGCTGGCGGCGGCTTCCTCGATCTCGGCATCGAGATCGATCAGCACCGGCTGCACCGTGCGCACCACGAAGGGAATGCCGATGAAGATCATCGCGATGAAGATCCCAACCGGCGTGAAGGCGACCTTGATACCGAGTTCAGCCAGCGGCGCGCCGAGCCAGCCCTTTTGCGCAAACAGCGAGGTCAGTGCGACGCCTGCCACCGCGGTCGGCAGCGCGAAGGGGATATCGACAATGGCATCGAACAGCCGCCGTCCAGGAAACCGGTAGCGCACCAGCGCCCAGACGATGATCATTCCCATCACGAGGTTGACGACGGCGGCGGCAAACGCGAGGCCGAACGACAATCTCAACGCGTTGAGCGTGCGTCTTGAGGTGACGATGGCCCAGAACTGATCGAGGCTTAGTTCGAATGTCTTGAGGAACAGGCCCGCGAGCGGAATCAGGACGATGATCGACAGCCATGTCAGGGTCAGTCCCATGGTGAGACCGAATCCCGGCAAGGTGCTGCGTCGTCCCGCTCCGCTCACATCGTCCCCTGAAAAATCCTGATCGGATCAGTTCTTGTAAATCTGGTCGAAAATGCCGCCTTCGCCGAAGTGTTCCTTCTGCGCCTTGGTCCAGCCGCCGAACACGTCGTCGATCGTGAACAGTTCCACTTTAGCGAACGACGTCTCGTATTCCCTGGCGATCTCCGGATCGCGCGGACGATAGGAGTTGCGTGCGGCAATTTCCTGACCTTCCTTGCTATACCAGAATCTTAAATAGGCTTCGGCGACGTCGCGGGTGCCCTTCTTGTCGGCAACCGCGTCGACCACGGCGATCGGAGGCTCGGCGAGAATCGACAGCGGCGGCGAGACGATCTCGAACTTGTCCTTGCCGAATTCGCGCTGCGCCAGAAACGCCTCGTTCTCCCAGGCCAGCAGCACGTCGCCGACGCCGCGTTCGACGAAGGTGACGGTCGAGCCGCGCGCGCCGCTATCGAGCACCGGCACATTTTTGTAGAGATCGCCTACGAATTGTCTTGCCTTGTCGGCGGAGCCGTATTTCTTCTGCGCATATCCCCAGGCGGCGAGATAATTCCAGCGCGCGCCGCCGGACGTTTTCGGATTCGGCGTGATCACGCTGACGCCGGACTTAATCAAATCGTTCCAGTCCCTGATGCCCTTGGGATTACCCTTGCGCACCAAGAACACGATGGTCGACGTATAGGGCGAGGCATTGAGCGGCAGGCGTTTCTGCCAGTCCGCGGCCAGCAGTCCCTTGCCGGCGATGGCGTCGATGTCATAGGCGAGCGCCAGCGTGACGACGTCGGCCTTGAGGCCGTCGATCACCGCGCGCGCCTGCGAGCCGGAGCCGCCATGCGACTGTTTGATTTCGACGCTCTTGCCGGTTTCCTTTTGATAGGCCGCGGCGAACGTCTTGTTGAAATCGGCATAGAGTTCGCGGGTCGGATCGTAGGATACGTTGAGCAGCGATATATCGGCGGCAGCGGCCGAGCCTGCCCAGATCAGTGCGGCGATGACGGGAAGAATACGACGGATCATCTTGGTCTCCATTCGCCCGACGACGACATCGTCTTGCCCGGCGTATGAATATAACTCGTGAGAATTGTGCCTTTAGTCAACGAAACCGCATTTCATTGTTTGCGGCGCCGCAGCGTCATTGTGCTACGAAGTCTTGATCGTATGGATGCCGCATTCCGTCTTGGCTCTGCCGCGCCAGCGGCCCGCGCGCGCATCCTCATTCGTCTCGGTTCGGCTGGTGCACGGCATGCATCCGACCGACAGATAACCGGAAGTGCCAAGCGGATGCGGCGGCAAGTTTGCCTGCGCGTAAATCGCCGCGATGTCTTCGCGCGAGATGTTGGCGAAGGGATTGAATTTCAAACGCACGCCGTCCTCTTCGACGACGGGAATGGCTGTCCGCGCGCCGCCCTGAAAGCGCTTGCGCCCGTTGATCCACGCATCGAACGGCGCCAACGCGCGCGCCAGCGGCTCGACTTTTCGAATCCGGCAGCAGGCATCGGGATCGGAAAACCACAGGCCGCGCTCCGGATCGGCGTGATTCAGTGCTTGCTCAAGCGGCTTGACGGAGCGGACGTCGCGCAGGCCCAGCGCTTCGATCAGCGTGTCGCGATAGACCAGCGTTTCCGCAAACAGCCAGCCGGTGTCGAGAAAGATCACCGGGATCGCCGGATCGACATCGGCCATCACCTTCAGAAGCGCCGCGGATTCGGTGCCGAACGACGAGACCACCGCGAGCCGCTCGCGTCCGACGGCGCGCAGCGCCGCGGCGATGATTTCCGCGGGTGAGGCGTCGCGCAACGCGCCGTCAAGCGCATCGGCCGAGGGAAACTCGTCGGAAGGTACTCGAAACGCTAATGGTGCGAGCTGGTTCACTGCGCAGCGCTCTCCGAATGGCGCTGCTGCATGCGGCGATGAAGCGCGGTGACGCGGCCATCGCCGGTCGGCTGGTAAAACACCGAGTAGCGCTTCACGGTGTTGACGTATGCCTCGGCGTCGCTCTCCTTCTTCACCTCGAAGGCGTCGAAACCGGCGCGCAGCATGAACACGAACTGGTCGCGCAGCACTTGCCCTGTGGCGCGCAACTCGCCGCGATAATTATAGCGCTCGCGCAGCAGCCGCGCCTGGCTGTAGGCTCGGCCATCCCGGAAGGTCGGGAACACCAGAGCGACCGCCGCCAAGCGATCAAGATACGGCACGAGATCGTCGACGTCGCGGTTGTTCGGCCAGATCACGCCGGTTTTGCCGAGCCGGCGCGACAGCGCCTCGGCATCGGCGAGAAACCGCGCGGCCGATATCAGCACCGCGCCTTCGGCCGGGATTTCGGCATCGTCGGCGACATGAACGAACGCGTCGCCGGTTATTTTTCCGCCTTTAACGAGTGGCATAGACGCGCTCCCTGAATGGTTCGACGCCGAGCCGCTTTACGGTATCGACGAACAATTCGTCGGGCCGCGCACGCAGCGCCAGATAGGCTTCAACGATGTCCTCGACCACGTCGGCGACATCCGCGTATGGCACCGACGGCCCGATCAGGGTGCCAACCTCGGCGTGCTCGTCGGCGCGACCGCCGATCGTGATCTGGTAAAATTCCTCGCCGTTCTTCTCCACGCCGAGAATGCCGATATGGCCGACGTGATGATGGCCGCACGCATTGATGCAGCCGGAAATATTGACATGCAGCCGCCCGATCAGATTGGCGGTGTCGTGATTGGCGAAGCGGCGGGTCAGTTCCTGCGCAATGGGTATCGAACGCGCATTGGCGAGCGAGCAGTAGTCCAGCCCCGGGCAGGCGATGATGTCGGTGACCAGATTGACATTCGGCGTCGCGACGCCGATGGCGTCCAGCGCCTTCCACAGCACCGGCAGATCGCGTTTGGCGACGTGCGGCAGCGCCAGATTCTGTTCATGGCCGACGCGGATTTCGCCGAACGAATATTTGTCGGCGAGATCGGCGATCGCGTCCATCTGGTCCGCGGTGGCATCGCCGGGCGGGCCGCCGACGGGCTTCAGGGACAACGTGACAATCGCATAACCCGGCACCTTGTGCGGTGCGACGGAATTCTTGCGCCATGCCTCGAACTGCGGATCATGCGCGGCCTTCTTCAGCTCGTCCGGCATGTTCGGCAGCTTTTCGTAAGCAGGATAGGAGAAGCGCGAGCGGATTTCCTCGACCACTGCGTCATCAAGCGTCAGATCGCTCCGCTCCATCTGCCGCCACTCGTCCTCGACTTCGGCCGCGAATTTCTCGATGCCGAGTTCGTGCACCAGGATCTTGATGCGCGCCTTGTAGATGTTGTCGCGGCGGCCGTACTGGTTGTAGACGCGTAGGATCGCCTCGACGTAGCTCAAGAGGTCGCGGCCGGCGACATAGGGCTTGATGGTTTTGCCGATGAACGGGGTGCGGCCGAGCCCGCCGCCGACCAGCACCTCGAAACCGGTCTCGCCTTCGGCGTTCTTGTGCAGCCGCAGCCCGATGTCGTGCACCTTGATCGCGGCGCGATCGTGCGCGGACGCCGTGATGGCGAATTTGAACTTGCGCGGCAGGAACGAGAATTCCGGATGCAGCGTGGTGTATTGCCGCAACAGCTCGGACCAGATACGGGGATCCTCGACCTCGCCGGGGGCGACGCCGGCCCATTGATCCGAGGTGACATTGCGGGTGTTGTTGCCCGAGGTCTGCATGGCGTGGATGCCGACTTCGGCGAGATCGGCCAGCGCGTCCGGCAGGTCGGCGAGCTTGATCCAGTTAAACTGGATATTCTGCCGCGTGGTGAAGTGCCCGTAGCCGCGATCGTAGCGCCGCGCCACATGCGCCAGCCGCCGCAACTGCTTCGAGGACAGCGTGCCGTAGGGGATCGCGACGCGGAACATATAGGCGTGCAGTTGCAGATAGACGCCGTTCTGCAGCCGCAGCATCTTGAATTCATCCTCGGTGAGTTCGCCGGACAGCCGGCGCTTCACCTGATCGCGAAATTCGGAGACGCGTTCGTTGATCAGCGTGCGGTCGAGTTCGTCGTATGCATACATGGTGCGATGGCCTATGCCGGAATCAGAATGCCGGCGGTGACGCCTTCAGAGCGGATATGTTCGCGCAGATTGCCAGGCTGGACCTTGCCGCTCTCGCTGACCTCGACTGGCGCGACGTAGGCGCCGATCGCGCCGACATCGTCGGCGACGGATTCGGCGAGCAAGGCACGGGCCTCGTCCGAGGTGCGGACGATCGCGGCGTCCGACAAATCCACGGACCAGCCTTCGGCGGCGGTGCGATAGATCACGACACCGTCCCAGGTGCGGTTGGCGGTCGCCACCGACGGGCCGGCGATCCTGATTTTCTTCTGTTCGAGCGGGGAGGTCATTCGGCGGCTACCAGAAAGTTCGAGATCAGGGGTTCGAGATAGGCTTTGCGCCAGGGCGCCGAGTGCGCGACCACGTCGCCGATCACCAGAATGGCCGGGCCGCCGTCGATGCGTCGCACCAGCGCCGGCAATTCATCGAGGGTGCCGACCACGGCTTGCGAGTCCGGCCGGGTCGCCCGGGCAAACACGCCGACCGGCGTTTGCGGCGAGCGTCCCGCAGCCAGCAGGCCGGCGCGGATCGCAGGCGCCGCTGTCATGCCCATATAGACCACCACCGTCATCTTGACGTCGGTCAGCGTGGTCCAGTCGACCGTTTCAGCGTCCCTGGCCTTGTGCGCCGTCAGAAACGTGATGCGCAGCGCTTCGTTGCGGAAGGTCAATGGCACTTCGGATTCCGCTGCAGCACCGAGGCCGGCGGTTATTCCCGGAATCACCGAATAGGCAACATTGGCGTCGCGCAGCGCCTCGACTTCCTCGCCGCCGCGCCCGAAGATGAAGGGATCGCCGCCCTTGAGCCGCACCGCGCGCTGACCGGACTTGGCGGCATCGATCAGCAATCTGTTGATAGCGTCCTGGCCAATGCCGGGCTTGCCGACGCGACGCCCGACCGGCACGCGCGACGCATCGCGGCGGGCGCGATCGAGCACTTCCGGCGAGACCAGCTCGTCATAAAAAATAATATCGGCGTCCTGCAACGCGCGCAGCGCCTTGATAGTGAGCAGATCCGGATCGCCGGGACCAGCGCCAACCAGCGTCACCCGGCCCTCGACCTGGCCCGCCTGGCTGCCTGCGAAGGCGGAGGGATCGGCGATATCTTGCAGCGCCGCTTCCGCCTCACCTGCGCGGCCGGCGAGAACCAGCGCGCCGATCGGACCATCGACCACGCGTTCCCAGAACCGGCGGCGCAGCGGAAATTCGGAAATGCGGCCATGGATGGTCCTGCGCCAGCGGCCGATGAAACTTGCGAGATCGCCGATTCTAGCGGGCAGCACCGCCTCGATGCGCTCGCGCACCCGGCGCGCCACCACCGGCGAGGCGCCGCCGGTACCTACCGCGACCACCACGTCACCGCGATCGACGATGGCGGGGAAAATAAATGTGGAATGCTGGAGATCGTCCATCACATTCACTGGAAGGCCGACGGCCTTGGCGCGCGCCGACATCGCCGGCCCGAGTTCGCCGGCGCCGGCGCAGAGAACAGCGATCACGCCGGAAAGATCGGCTTGCAGCGGATCGCCGTTAGCATGTTCGATCCGTGCCGCGTCAGCAGCGTCCAGCCCGCTCACATCGCGGTTGCCGTCGGTCGCGACCCAGCGAACCCGCGCGCCGGCCGACAGCAACAGGCGCAGCTTCGCCCGCGCCAGCTCACCACCGCCAACGAGCAGGATGGGACCGGTCTGCATATCAAGGAACACGGGCAGGAATCGCATGCGATACTCCGCTCCCCCACTTACGGGGTTGACTAGAATTATTTTCTATCTATGTCTCTTGCAAGCCTAGCAAAGAGAAAATTATTTCTTCTCTATTGCATTGCAACTATAGAATTTTTGTCCTCAAACACCAAGCGCCAGAGATGTCCCTTCTCGATAACGCCAGCCGAATTCATGCGTTGCATAGCACCCCCGGAACTCTCCGCCCGCAGGGAGTGAAAAGTCCGCAACCCGGGCTGGTCCCGCCGCCCTCCATGGACCACCTCGACGCGCTGGAAGCGCAAAGCATCTACATTTTCCGGGAAGCCTTCGCGCGGCTGAAGAAGCTGGCGCTGCTGTGGTCGCTCGGCAAGGATTCCAATGTGATGATCTGGCTGGCGCGCAAGGCGTTCTTCGGCCGCGTGCCATTTCCGGCGCTTCATGTCGATACCGGAAAGAAATTTACCGAGATGTACGCGTTCCGCGACCGCTACGGCAAGGAATGGGAGCTTGATCTGAAGATCGAGCCCTGCCCGCCGATCGACGCGGTCGATCCGACATTGCCGCCGGCGGCGCGCTCCGCCGCGCGCAAGACGGAGGGGCTGAAACTCGCGCTGACGAAATACGGTTTCGATGGATTGATCGCAGGCATCCGCCGCGACGAAGAAGCCACGCGCGCCAAGGAGCGGGTGTTCTCGCCACGCGGCATCGAGGGCGGATGGGACGTGCGCGATCAGCCGCCGGAATTCTGGGACCAGTTCAACGCCTCGCCGCCGCCGGGCGCTCATCTGCGCATCCACCCGATCCTGCACTGGACCGAGGCCGATATCTGGGCCTACACCGCGCGGGAAAACATCCCGATTATCCCGCTGTATCTGGCGAAGGACGGCAAGCGTTACCGCTCGCTTGGAGATCAGGACATTACCAACCCCGTGGCATCGAACGCATCGAATATCGAAGAAATCCTGATCGAGTTGAACAGCACCAAGGTGCCGGAACGTTCCGGGCGCGCGCTGGATCATGAGACCGAGGACGCCTTCGAGCGGCTGCGCGTCGCCGGCTATCTCTAAGACGGGTTCGAAGTGAGTGCTGCGATGAACATGATTCTCCCAAAAACAACCTCCACTCCGAACGGCACCACGCGCGCGCAGGTCCGCATTGTCATCGTCGGCCATGTCGACCACGGCAAATCGACGCTGGTCGGACGGATGCTGCACGAGACCGGCAGCCTGCCCGACGGCAAGCTCGAGATGCTCAAAACCGTCAGCGCCCGGCGCGGCATGCCGTTCGAATGGTCGTTTCTGCTCGACGCGCTGCAGACCGAGCGCGATCAGGGCATCACCATCGACACCACGCAGATCCGCTTTCGCACCAGGTCGCGCGACGTGGTGCTGATCGACGCCCCCGGCCACGCCGAATTCTTGCGCAACATGATTACCGGCGCCTCGCAGGCCGACGCCGCGGTACTGATCATCGACGCGCTGGAAGGCGTGCGCGACCAGACCCGGCGGCACGGCTATCTCTTGCATCTGCTGGGGGTCAAGCAGGTCGCCGTGGTCGTCAACAAGATGGACCGCGTCGATTTCAGCGAGCAACGTTTCCGGCACATCAGCGACGAAATTTCGTCGCACCTGATCGGCCTCGGCGTCACGCCGTCGGCGGTGATCCCGATTTCCGCGCGCGACGGCGACGGTGTTGCCGCACGCACGCCGCGGATCGACTGGTACAACGGGCCGACGGTGGTCGAGGCGCTCGACGCGCTCGAGCCGGCGCGGCCGCTGGAAGCGCTTGCGCTGCGGCTGCCGGTGCAGGCGATCTACAAATTCGACGACCGCCGCATTGTCGCCGGCCGCATCGAGTCCGGGCATCTCAGCGCCGGCGACGAGATCGTCATCATGCCGTCGGCCAAGATCGCAAAGATCAAGTCGGTCGAAAGCTGGCCGGTGACGCCGGTGAAGGGACGCCACGGCGCCGGCCGCTCCGTCGGCATCACGCTCGACCGCGAGCTGTTCATCGAACGCGGCGATGTCATCGCTCATGTCGATGCGGCGCCGCGCGACACGCGCCGGCTGCGTGCGCGAATCTTCTGGCTGCATGACAAGCCGCTGGTGACCGGCGCATCGATCCTGGTCCGGCTCGGCACCAGGGAAGCCCGCGCCACCGTGGTCGCGATCGAGAAGGCGGTCGATCCCGGCGAACTCGCAAGCCGCGAGACGACGTCGATCGCACGAAACCACGTCGGCGAGATCGACATCGCGCTGGCGCAGCCTTTTGCCGCCGATCGCTATACCGACAATCCGCGCACAGGGCGGCTGGTGATAGAGGTCAACGGCCGCATCGCCGGCGGTGGCCTCGTGCTCTCGGTCGATGCCGGGCAACGTGCCATTCCCGTCGACATCGTGCCGGTGGAATCCGCGTTGCGTCCCGACGAGCGCTCGGCGCGCTATCGCCATGCCGGCGCGGTGGTCTGGCTGACGGGATTGCCTGCTTCCGGAAAATCGACGCTGGCCCGCGCATTGGAGCGCAGGCTGTTCAGCCAGGGCGGATCGCCGGTGCTGCTCGATGGCGATACGCTGCGCGCCGGCCTCAACGGCGACCTCGGCTTTTCTGCCGAGGATCGCGCCGAGAACATCCGGCGTCTCGCTGAAGTAGCAACCCACCTCGCGCGCAACGGCCATATCGCGATCGTCGCGGCGGTTTCGCCATCGGCAGAAGACCGCAGCACGGCGCGCCGCATCGCCGATACAACCTTCCGCGAGATCTATGTCGCCACCCCGGTCGAGGTGTGCGAGAGCCGCGATCCCAAGGGCCATTACGCCAAGGCGCGCACCGGAGCCTTGAGCAATTTTACCGGCACCGGCGGGGATTATCAGGCGCCGACCGACAGCGAATTGACCATCGACACCTCGGCGCGCCCGGTTTCCGAGGCCACCGACGAGATCGAGCGGATGCTGGCCAGGACCGGCATTCTGTTCGACGAACTCGTTGATCTCGCTGCGAATATTTGACTTTTCAACCGTTATCCTGAGGAGCGGCCCTTGGCCGCGTCTCGAAGGATAGGCCCAAGAGTGCGGCCGTCCTTCGAGACACCACGCAAGATGCGCGGCTCCTCAGGATGACGTCACTTTTCCGGGTTTACCCCTCGCGGCTTCCTGTTCTAAAAGGCCCGGGAACCGCCGCCTTCGCGGCGCGTTTTTTGCTTCTTTATCCCTGAAAACAGCGCGAGATGCGCCGTTTCGCGTGAGAAAAAATCCCATCATGAATCGTATCGATGCCCACGGTTTGAAGATCGCTCCCGTTCTGTTTGATTTTATTGCCAAGGAAGCCGCTCCCAAGACCGGGATCGCGCCCGATGCGTTCTGGGCCGGGCTGGCCGCCATCATCCGTGACCTCGGCCCGAAAAACCGCGAGCTGCTGAAGATACGCGATACGCTGCAGGACAAAATCGACGGCTGGCATCGCGCCAACAAGGGCAAGCCGTTCGACATGAACGCCTATACCGCGTTCCTGAAGGAGATCGGCTATCTGCAGCCGGAGCCGGCAACGCATGATGTAGAGACCGCCGACGTCGATGACGAGATCGGAAAAATCTGCGGGCCGCAGCTGGTGGTGCCGCTCACCAATGCGCGTTACGCGCTGAACGCTGCGAACGCGCGCTGGGGCAGCCTGTACGACGCGCTCTACGGCACCGATGCGATCCCGCACGAGGCCGGCGAGGACGGCAAGGGATTCAACAAGGCGCGCGGCGCCAAGGTGATCGCGAAGGCGAAGACCTTCCTCGATTCCGCGGTGCCGCTGGCGACCGCAAGCCACACCGACGTCACCGCCTACAGCATCATCGCCGGCCAGTTGGCCGTCAAACTGAAGAGCGGCAACGCCACCGCGCTGAAATCCAACACGCAGTTCGTTGGCTATAAAGGCGATGCGGCGGCACCAACCGCGGTGCTGCTGGTCAACAACGGCATGCACATCGAGGTCAAGATCGACCGCAGCCACTTCATCGGCAAGGACGATCCGGCGGGTGTCGCCGACATGATCCTGGAATCGGCTGTCAGTACCATCCTCGATATGGAGGATAGCGTCGCAACCGTGGATGCCGAAGACAAGGTGCTGGTCTATCGCAATACGCTGGGCCTGATGAACGGCACGCTGTCCGCCGACTTCGAGAAGGGCGGCAAGACGCTAAAGCGCGCGCTCAATCCCGACCGCGTCTACAAGACGCCCGACGGCGGCGAGATCAAGCTGCACGGCCGCAGTCTGCTGCTGATGCGCAATGTCGGCCATCACATGTTCACCGACGCGGTGCTCGACGACAGCGGCGAGGAAATTCCGGAAGGCATCCTCGATGCCGCCGTCGCCGGCCTGCTCGCGATCCACGATCTCAAGGGCGGTTCGAAGACGCGCAACAGCCGCACCGGCTCGGTCTATATCGTCAAGCCGAAAATGCACGGCCCGGACGAGGTGGCGCTGACCTGCGAACTGTTTGCCCGCGTCGAGAAGCTGCTGTCGCTGCCCGAAAACACCATGAAGGTCGGCATCATGGACGAGGAGCGCCGCACCACGGTCAATCTCAAGGCCTGCATCCAGAATGCCTCCAGGCGCATCTGCTTCATCAACACCGGCTTCCTCGACCGCACCGGCGACGAGATTCACACTTCGATGGAAGCAGGCCCGATGATCCGCAAGAACGACATGAAGGCGCAGCCCTGGATAAAGGCCTATGAAGACTGGAATGTCGATGTCGGCCTGATCGACGGGTTGCCGGGCCATGCCCAGATCGGCAAGGGCATGTGGGCCGCGCCGGACAAGATGGCGGACATGCTGACACAGAAGCTCGCGCATCCGCAGGCCGGCGCCACCACCGCGTGGGTGCCCTCGCCCACCGCCGCGACGCTGCATGCGCTGCATTATCATCAGGTCGATGTGCTGGCGCGGCAGGACGAACTGAAGAAGGGTGGGCCGCGTGCAAAGCTGGCGGATATTCTCACCATCCCGGTGTCGCAGTCGAACTGGGCGCCGGACGATGTGAATCAGGAGATCGACAACAACTGCCAGGGCATTCTGGGCTATGTGGTGCGCTGGATCGACCAGGGCGTCGGCTGTTCCAAGGTGCCTGATATTCACGACGTAGGCCTGATGGAAGACCGCGCCACCTTGCGCATCTCCAGCCAGCATCTGGCGAACTGGCTGCAGCATGGCGTGGTCACCAAGGACCAGGTGATGGAGTCCCTGAAGCGGATGGCGGTCGTGGTGGACAAGCAGAACGCCGGCGATCCGCTGTACCGGCCGATGGCGCCCAAGTTCGACGGCACAGCCTTCAAGGCGGCCTGCGATCTCGTGTTCAAGGGCCGCGCGCAGCCGAACGGTTACACGGAATACATTTTGACGGCGCGGCGGCGCGAGGCCAAGGCGGCGGGGTGATTTCCTGATCGTGTCTCGGACGCGCTGCAGCGTTCTTCACGCTGCCGCGAAGAGCCGGGACCCCGGTTGCAATTAAAAAAGCTGGGCCCCGGCTCTGCAGCGCACCGCTTCGCAAGGGCTACGCGCTGCACTGCGTCCGGGGCACGCGGGGCGCTAAAACACCGCGATGTATTTCAGCAGCGAAATCACGCCGAGGATGATCACCACCACGCGCGCGATCTGCTTGGCGCGGCCGTCCAGCGGCAGCAGGTTGATCAAATACAGAATAAGAATAACCACGAGAAATGTAATCAGGGCGCCCATCAGCATAGCAATTCCCTCATTGGTTCGACCGACGCGATGCGCGCGACATCAGACCAACGCTCGTGGAACCTGGGAGTTCCATCTGAGGAACATCTTGGGTTGCTCGTCATCCTGAGGAGCGCGTCCTTACGCGCGTCTCGGAAGGATGCGGTCGCAGGAGCTCGCTGCCATCCTTCGAGACGCGGCCAAGAGGCCGCTCCTCACTCGGACGCGACAACCGGCAGGCGCTGATACTTCGCGCGCACCGATGCCGAAGCCGGTGAGAAGTTCAGCGAAGCGCCGCGGCGGTCGGAGGCACGGGCGGCAACCACCAATCCGTTTGCACCGGCAACGATGTCACCTTTGCGGAGCGTCGGGTCGTCCTCGATTTTAACCGGCGCGAGGCCGAACTGGTCCTTGCCGTTGCAGGTGCAGCCCGCGACCATCTCGTTGCGGTAGCGAAACGCGTTCGGCAGTTCGGAATAGGGTTTTCCGTTTTCGGTGGCGGCGTGATCGATGCTGCTGCCGTACACGATTTTGGTTTCGCTCGCCGGGCAGAAGCTGTTGCAAGACGCGGCGCGGCTCTGGCCATCGCCGGCGCTGATGGGGAAGTAGCGTCCGTCACAGGTGCGCACGCAATAGGCCTGGCCGCCGCCATAGGAGACGCGCGGACGCGCGGGCTCGGCCGGACGGCCGAACAGATCGCCCGGGCTCGCGAACGGCAGCGCCGTTGAAGGCTGTGGCCGCTGTTGGGCGGCACCAGGATTTTCCGAGAGCGTGTTAAAGAAGGACGTGAAGAAGTCCCGGGCCTGCGCGGTCGGCGCAGCGCTCAATACGCACCCTGCCAATACCGCGCCAACGCCCCACCGGTAGCCTGATAGCGAACTCATGTCAGCGCTCCGAAAGGCTCCCGGTTTTAGTACAGCGTGGAGGCCGAAAGGTTCATCGCCTGCCGATCCGGCCGCGGGGCCACCGGGCGCGGCGCAACCGCCGCCGTCGGGCGAACGGTGATCGTGCCCTTCGTCTCAGGGCGCTGCGCTTCAAAATGCTGGGAAGCCTTCGGCAACACCACCACTTTGGTGCCGACATCGACGCGGCTGAACAGGTCGGTCACGTCCTCATTGGTCAGACGGATGCAGCCGGAGGAGACGAACTTCCCGATCGTCGAGGGATCGTTGGTGCCGTGAATGCGATAGACGCTGGAGCCGAGATACATCGCGCGCGCGCCGAGCGGATTGCCGGGGCCGCCTGCCATGAAGCGCGGCAGATAGGGCTGGCGGGCGATCATTTCGGTCGGCGGATGCCAATCCGGCCACTCCGCCTTGCGGCTGATGGTCTGCACGCCAGACCAGGTGAAGCCCTCGCGACCGACGCCGACGCCGTAGCGGACCGCACGGCCCTGGCCCAGCACGTAATAGAGCGTGGTGTGGCCGGTATCGATGACGATGGTGCCCGGCGCTTCATGCGTATCATAGGCAATCACGGCGCGGCGCAGCCGCTCCGGAACCACGCTCGAGTCCGAGACTTCATCGTCGGGCGTATTCAGCGTCATGCCATCGGAAGGAAACGCATTCTGCGGCGCGGCTGCATAACCCAGCACCTGCGCCGAGGCGCCGGTTGCCGTGAGTGCCGGCGCCAGCAGCAATGCCGCGGCGAAAATCAGCGCATTGGCTGCGCGCGACGACTGTCTGAGATTTTCGGAAAATTGTGCCATGGCTTGCCCCGTTCGAACTGCATCGGTGATGCGACTGCACAACCAACGCGACCGGCCCTCCGCGGTTCCGCCGCCGGGGCTGCGTCGATCGGCCTGTCAACCGCGCCGCCTTTCACGTTTGCGCGATGGAACTTTTTGAGCGGCATGCGGTTAAGGCGGCGGAAGCCCGGTTCACAGCGATCCCGGCACGGGGGTTACGCTCATGTCGCTCGGCACCATACTCGTCATTCTGCTGATCCTGGTTCTGCTCGGCGTGATCCCGCGCTGGGGCTACAGCAATTCCTGGGGCTACGGCCCGTCCGGCATTGTCGGAACGATCCTGGTCATTGTCCTGATCCTGCTGCTGTTGGGACGGATTTGAACGACCTTCCGAAAGAGCGCCGCAACTCCACAGCAAGTCCGTTGCGGGCGCTTCCGGCTGAGTCCGGCACGCCGGTGCGCGACAGCAAGCTGGAGCAACCGCCGGTGATCCGCCGCGCCGAGGTTGTCGCTTTCGCGCTGGTCGCGCTGCTCACCATCGCCATCGTTACCGTACTGTACTTTGCAAAGGCCTTCTTCCTTCCCGTCGTGCTGGCGTTCATCGTCGGCACCATGCTGTCGCCGGCGGCCGGATATCTGGAGCGGCATCGCATTCCGCGCTCGGTGTCGGCGGTATTGATCGTCGCCGCGGCCTGCACCGGCCTTGCCTTCATCGTCGGGCTGATTGCTTCGCCGGTGATGGAATGGAGCACGAGGCTGCCGGAGCTCGGGGCGCTGCTGAAAGAAAAAATGCACATGTTCGACCGGCCGCTGGCGCTGTGGCAGCAGCTGCAGGGCCTGCTCGGCGGATCGGAAATCCCGAGCGGCTCGTTCCAGATGCCGAAATTCGAGTGGGTCCAGCCCACCTTCGAATTCCTGTCGCCGACCTTCACCGAATTTTTGCTGTTCGCGGCGACGCTGATTCTGTTCATCGCCAGCTGGCGGGATCTGCGCCGGGCGCTGATCATGACCTTCGGCGATCACGATTCCCGGCTGCGAACGTTAAGGATTCTCAACGAGATCGAGGGCAGCCTCGGCGGCTATTTGCTGATGGTGACCATGATCAATCTCGGCGTAGGTGCCGCAACCGGGATCATCTGCGCGGCGACGGGAATGCCGAATCCGGCCGGCCTCGGAGCGCTGGCGGCGACCCTGAACTTCTTCCCCATTATCGGCCCGGTGGCCACCTTCGTCATTCTTACGGCCGTAGGCATCATGTCGTTCTCGACGCTCAGCGGCGGCATGCTGGCGCCGCTCGCCTTTGTCGGACTGACGTTCCTGGAAGGACATTTTGTCACGCCGACCATTATCGGCCGACGGCTGGAGCTGAATGCGCTGGCGGTGCTGATTGCGCTGGCGTTCTGGACTTGGCTGTGGGGGCCGATGGGCGGCTTTCTCTCATCGCCGCTGCTGATCGTCGGCCTCATCCTCAAGGAGCATTTGATGCCGGTGGATGCGCCGCAATTGCCGCAGGACTAATCGGATTTCGCGGAGGGAACTTACGCTTCGACGGGGCGTTTGTGCCTTCAGTAGTTCAGTTTTTGGGAGCTTTTGATGTCGAGCACCGACGGCGAAATTGGAATGAGAAACATGACGGACAAAGCCACCCAGGAACGCCTCGAAAAGGATTTAGCAGCCGTGAAAAACGATATCGCAGCCCTGACCGACCAGATCACCGACGCCATCAACACCTTCGCCGGCAGCGCCAGGAAGCAGGCACGCCGCGGCTACAAGGACGCGCGCGCCAATGTCGATTCGATGGTGTCCGACGCGCAGGATCGCGGCGGCGCCATGATCGATGCCGCGCACGACGCGGCGTCTTCCATCGAGGAGACGCTGGAGGACGTGATCACGCAGCGTCCGCTCGCCACCGTCGGGCTTGCAATCGGTCTGGGCTTCTTGATCGGCGTGACCTGGCGCCGCTGAAACCCGGCGAAGCCATCGCGTTTCGATGAGACGCAAGCTCAAGTGACGGCGGTGCGCCGTCACTTTCGTTTAAGGCATTTGATTTGATCAGAACGGGGCGTTCGATGTTTCAGCGAATGATCGATGATTTCAAGGACTCTACCGGCACCACGTTGCGGCTGTCGTTTCTGGTCGCCGCAGCGGCACTGGCGCTGTTCATCACTACGTCGTTCCTGTGCGCAGCGGCTTTCGTCCTGGTGCTGCAGCAATACGGATTGATCCAGGCGTGCCTCGCCGGCGCCGCCGTCTTCTTCGTGGTGGCGCTGATCGCGGGCGGCAGTTACATGGTGCGGAAACGCCAGATCAGGGCGCGCGCGGTGGCGGCCGCGAAAGCGGCCGCGCAAAGCCCGGCCATCGATCCCATGATGCTGGCGGCCGGCATCCAGATCGCGCGCGCGGTCGGATTGAAGAAACTAATTCCGATCCTCGCCATCGGCGGCCTGGCGTTGGGATTCCTGGCCAGCCGCCGCGACGGCGGCGAGGACGAGACGCCGGAAGAATAATTTCAAATCCGATCAGGTAATGCAGCGGCCCGGCTGAAGCTGCTTGGCAACTTCGGTCAATACGCTGACGACCGGCTCGCAGGCCACCGTGCGGTGGTTTGACGCGGGCTCCTTGGCGATGATCGGCGCGGGGAATTCGTTGCGCGACTCCTTGCGCGTTGCCTGGGCGACGGGCACGCGAACCAGAATCGACGTATCGGTGAGACCATCGACCCGGACCGAAATCGTCTGGGTTTTCAACGAGGTCGCGTAGGTGTCCGCGCGATCCGTCTTGGCCTCGCGGTTGACACCGGCCTCGGGGGCCGGTGCTGCGACTTGACGAATTCCATGAAGGTCGCTGCCGGACGCGAACTGCACCGCGCCGAACGTCAGCGAAACCGCGATCGCGCCTAAAATCCCTGCAAATGTCCTGGACATGGCCTGCCCGCCTTTATTCTGTGTCGCCGCAAAGGCGAACAGGTTCACAACGCGGGCTGCATTGCCGGGTTCAGGACGCGGTTATCACTTAACTGTGTGCAAAAAAATTTCAGACCACGGGGAACAATCCGGGCACCGGTGCGTAGTCACGGCAGCCGGTTATCCCCCTGCCCCAATTAACCGGTGACGTAGGGCGCAGCTGTGGTGATGCCAGCTGCGCCCTGCTTTTTGTCTCCAGGAAACGCGCAAAGAAAACGCCGCAACGATCGGGATCGTCGCGGCGCTAATTCCCTTTCAGAAACCGATGCTTGTCAGCCCGCCGCAGCCTTGGGCGCGCGGTTGCGCGAGTTGCGCTGGAAGAACAGCGCCTGACTGGCGACGGCGGAGACCATCGCGGGCTGGAACGGCTTTGAGATCAGGAACGCCGGCTCCGGGCGCTCGCCGGTCAGGAAGCGTTCCGGATAGGCGGTGATGAACACCACCGGCACCTCGAACACCTTCAGCAGTTCGTTGACGGCATCGAGGCCCGAGCTGCCATCGGCCAGCTGGATATCGGCCAGGATCAGTCCGGGCTTGCGGTTTTTCGCCAGCGCGATGGCGTCGGAATGGGTGCGCGCCACGCCGATAACGTTGTGGCCGAGGTTCTTTACGAGGCTCTCGAGATCCATCGCGATGAAGGTCTCATCCTCGATGATCAGTACGTCGGTCGCGATCTCGGCCGCCATTTCGCGCCCCGCCGTATCGGCGAGCTTGCGGGTCTCGGCGACGTCCTTGTCGAGAATGAAGCTGACCTCTTCTTCCGAAAAGCCCTCCAGCGACAGCAGCAGGAAGGCCTGACGCGGCAGCGGCGTGATATTGGAAAGCCGGCGCTCCGACGGGCTCGACATCGGAATCACCTCGGCATCCTCGTTGAGCGCGACCGAATTCCAGATTTGCGTGAACAGCCGGAACAGCCCGGCGCGGGGTCCGTGCCGTTCATCCAGCAAGGACTGGTCCTGCAGCAGGGCCTCCAGCATGGCTCCGACATAGGCGTCTCCAGACGCCTGATTTCCCGTCAAAGCCCGGGCATAGCGCCGCAATAACGGTAAATGTTCAGCAACCAGCTGTGATCGGGACATCCCCACTCCATCTATTTCTACGGCCAAGACCATCGGATCCGGGGTGGCCGGTTCCCCGCAAGTGCCTATCTACGCCCCAGCCGGACAAAAGTTCCCTTTTCCCGGAACTTTCAGCCCCCCTTGGAATTAGCAACCATACAGATGCTGCCAAGACTTCGAAAATCAAGCAAAATTCTTGAATTTCTAGGGACTTAACCTCTCGGGGAAACGTGGAACAGGTCATGAAAGATGTGAAGTCTCCAATGAGCAAGGGCTCCGGGCCCGGCAAGCAGGGTGGCCTGAATGCCGAGATTCAGTCCCGGATCGGACACCAGTTGCGCGCCATGTATGACGACGTCGTGCGCCAGGGCGTACCGGACCGTTTTGCGGACCTGATCCGCAAGCTTGATGCGCCCGAGGGCCATCAAACCCAATCGGGCGCAGGGGGCGACCAAACAGCCAAGAACAACGGGAGGGAGTAATGCCTCTCACAGATTCACTACGCGACGACATCCTGGCGTCGGTGCCGAGCCTGCGCGCGTTCGCGATCTCGCTCAGCGGCAATGGCGACCGGGCGGACGATCTGGTCCAGGAGACGCTGCTGCGCGCGCTGGCCAATATCGACTCGTTCCAGCCCGGCTCCAACCTGCCGGCGTGGCTGTTCACCATCCTGCGCAACCTGTTCCGCTCCGACTATCGCAAGCGGCGGCGGGAGGTCGAGGATGCCGACGGCAGCTATGCCAAAACGCTGAAGACGCAGCCGGCGCAGAACGCGCATCTGGAGTTCGAGGAGTTTCGCGCAGCACTTGAGAAGCTGCCGCAGGACCAGCGCGAAGCGCTCATTCTCGTCGGCGCCTCCGGCTTCTCCTATGAAGACGCCGCGGCCATCTGCGGCTGCGCGGTCGGCACCATCAAGAGCCGTGTCAACCGCGCGCGGTCGAAACTCTCGGCGCTGCTCTATGTCGATGGCGCGGAGGATTTCGGCCCCGATGACACCGTTCGCGCAGTGATCGGCGGCAGCGGCGGCTAAGGTCTCAAATCGGCAAATGCGAAAAGCGGTCACCTCGGTGGCCGCTTTTTTGTTGACCTCGTGTCCCGGACGCGGTGCGGCATTCTTCATGCCGCTCCGCAGCCGGGACCGTACCAAGCGCAGTGTTCGTAACGGCCCCGGCTCTGCAGCGCATCGCTTCGCAAGCGCTACGCGCTGCGCTGAGTCCGGGGAACGCAGTATCGCTAAGAAACCGGCCGCGACAGCGCTTCGGTGCGGTCGCGCTCGGTCATGTCGACCACGGTTTCCATCGGCGCGGTCAATTCGTAGATGTAACTCGCTTCCGTGAAATACCGCTTCGCCGTGCCGCCGAGTGCTTCGGGTGCGACGCGATCCAGCAGGATGATGCCGAAGTCGCTGTCCGCACGGCGTGTTGCCGCGCTGGTATTGGATTCTTCCCAGCGGAAATGAAAGACTGCTTCCGGCTCCTCTCCCGTCACTTCCCAATGGGCATTGATGTTCGGATGCTTGCCGACCAGCGACAGCCCTTCGTCGGAATGCGACGCCAGCTCGAAGAACAACAGCGACAGGCTCTGCGCGGCGCGCGCGCTTACCACGATATCCGGCCCCGTCACCGCGATGCGGTCGGCGTGGGGAATGGCGCGCGCCTCAAACAATCCTTTCAGCTTGACGCCCTGCCACTGGCTCTCGCTCAACAGCGAGACTACGTTCGACATGGCGTGGATGCGGCCGATCAGAAGCTCGCGCGCGACATCGATATCGGAGCCGTGGCGCAGCGTGCGCGTCACGATCGACTGGATCACCGCCAGAATGTTCTTCACCCGGTGATTGAGTTCGTCGATCACGGCCGTGAGGCGGCGCTCGAAGCCGATTCGTACTTCGATCTCACGGCGCAGCCGCAGATTGCTGTAGGCGACATATCCGAACAGCCCGCAGACGATGCTGGTCAGCGCAATTCCGATCGCCGCCACGATCGCGGCGGTCTGCCGCGCGCGCGCCAAGGCGTTGGTCTTGGCGTAGTAGGCCAGCGACCAGTCGCGGCCGCCGAACGTCACTGCCCGGGTGATCGATGGCGCGGGGCCGTCCGGATCCGTGATCCTCGAGGCGACGTTGCCGCGATGGTCGGCAATCAATTCGCTGTCGGCACTGCGCGGATCCTTCAGCACCACGGAGAACAGCGACAGGTCGTCGTTGGTCAGCATCAGCGGCGCCAGCTCATATGAAAAAGCCACGAACCCTGCCGGCTGATCGCTCGCTTCCTGCATGACGGGCGCCGCAAGCACCAGGCCCACCGGACCGTCCGAGCGCAACAGCGGCAGAGGATCGGAGGCAATTGGCTTGCCGTCGGCCATCGCGCGCGCAAGCATCGGTCCGAGCACGGGATTGCCGTTGAAGGAACGGCCCGGGAAACCCACGGTCTGCGCGTTGCGCGGCTCGACATCCATCAACACGTCGAGCGGTCGGTCGATAGACCGTATATCCAATGGCCTGTCGTTGAAGTTGCGGATCACCGGATTGGCAAAGCCCGCGCTTGCCAGTTCGGCCCGCGCCGACTCCAGTTCGTTCGGCTGCAGTCGCGCGATCCAGTTGGCGATCACGAAGTCGGTCTTGAAGGCGTAGATCGAGGACCGCAACGGCTGCAGCATGTTGGCCTTCATCACCGAAGGCGCGCGGAACAGGCCGGAGGCAACCCGCGCCAGCAGCTCGCGTTCGGTCAACCGGTCCTGGACCAGACTGGCGTGAATATCGATCGCACGCGCCAGCGCGATGCCGTCGAGCGCCAGTTCCTGATCGTGGACGCGATAGGCGGCGAGACCGGAGAACAGGACTCCGAGCAACGCCACCAAGCCGATAATGAAACCGAGCCGAACCACTCGCTTACTCAAAAAGGAGAAGAATATCTGCCGTTTTCAGCATGACTGTCGGACTGAAATGCGATTGACGCCAAGTATTCGTGGATAACCAGGTCTTCCTGGATAACGTCGCGCGGGATAATGGAGAAGCGGTCATCTATACGCAACTGTGGTTAGCGAAAAGCAACTGCCAACCGCCTCGGCCGGCAGAGTCTGAAAGACGCTAATCTTGTCGGAGCGAGTTGGTTCCGGCGTCGTGCGAAATAATTCCAGGGATGATCGCGTTTCGCGTGAAGGACAAATCGTTAACGACGTTTAGAACGGCTCTATATTGCCTTGGCTGACGGCGACAGGCTGAGCCCGCCCTTGGTCTCGATAAACCGGACAATGCGGTCCAGACCCTCGCTCTTCTTCAGATTGGTCATGACGAACGGACGCTCGCCGCGCATCCGCCTCGCGTCGGTATCCATTTTTTCAAGCGAGGCGCCGACATGGGGGGCGAGATCGATCTTGTTGATGACCAGAAGATCGGATCGCGTGATGCCGGGGCCGCCCTTGGACGGGATTTTATCGCCGGCGGCGACGTCGATGACATAGATCGTGAGATCGGCGAGTTCAGGCGAAAAGGTGGCGGCGAGGTTATCGCCGCCGGATTCGATCAGCACCATGTCGAGGCCGGGAAATTTCGCGCGCATATCGGCCACCGCGGCGAGGTTCATCGAGGCGTCCTCGCGGATCGCGGTGTGCGGACAACCGCCGGTCTCGACGCCGGCAATGCGATCCGGCGTCAGCGATCCCGAGCGCACCAGGAATTCCGCGTCCCATTTGGTGTAGATGTCGTTGGTGATCGCGGCGATGTCGTAGCGCTCGCGCATGGTCTTGCAAAGCAAATCCATCAGCGCAGTTTTTCCGGAGCCGACGGGGCCACCGATGCCAACGCGAAGCGGACCGTGAGGGTTGGGCATGTCAGTGCTTTCCAATGCTGCGTCGTCCCCGCGAAGGCGGGGACCCATAACCACAGGCGGTTGTTATAAAGACGGGACGTTCCAAAGGATTACAATCGCCGTCCGCATCATTGGCGACGGAGTTTATGGTTCCCCACCTTCTCGGGGACGACAGCGAAGATGCGGCGCGGCTGCTCATCATGACCTGAACAGCCGCGTATACTGCGTCTCATGACGCATGCTGGCGAGGTCGGCGCGGAAGGTGGCGCTGCCGAGATCGTCCAGCGTCGCATCGATGGAACGCGCGCCGGTGGCGGCCGCCGTCGGCTCCAGCGCCGCCAGCGCACGCTGGCTGTCGGTTTGACCCAGCGGAATCAGCCGGCTGCCTGCGGAAATCCAGTTCGACGTCAGTGCATGCAGAAACGCGTGCATGGTCGGCGCGAGGGGTATCGCATGCACCGAGCTGACGATACCGACTGCGACGGGATAGACGATCGCGCCGTCGCAGGCCGCGATCAGGTGATCCAGTCCTTCGCAATTCCACGCCGCCCGCGCGATCTCGATAAAGGCGCGGCCTTGCGCCGACGTCTCCAGATGGCGTTCGCGCGACGGCGCAAAGGCGGCAGCGAGTTCTGCGACATCGCGCAACGCCGCATCGTCGGAAGACGCCGCGGCGCGGTGCGCATGCGCGAGGAATACCGCGTCGCAGAATCCGGGGCCATCCGCCAGCATCGATGAAAGCCAGTCCTGCAGCGTCGCGCCATCGACGATATCGCCGGCTTCCACCGCCCATTCGATGCCGCTGGAATACGAAAAGGCGCCGACCGGAAATGCCGGCGACAGCCAGGTCATCAACCGGTACAGCGCCGCGGCTTCGTCAGCGGATAGCGTGGCGTCAGGCGGGGCCGGGGTAAATTCCGCCGGCTTACTTGTGGTCATGAGCATGGGAATGGCCGTGATGATCATGGTCGCAATGCGCGTCATGGACGTGACCGTGCGCGGTATGGTCGTGATGGCCATGATCATGCGCCGAGTGCTCGTGCGCATCGTCCGACGCGTGCGCGTGGCCGCCGCCGGCATAGGCGCCGCCTTCGGGATCGAACGGCGCCTCGATCTCGATCACGCGGGCGCCGAGGCCTTTTACCATCGCCTCGATCACGTGATCGCGGCGGATGCGCAGGCCTTTGGCCATGATCTGCGTCGGCAGATGGCGGTTGCCGAGATGCCAGGCGACGCGGACCAGATGCCGCGGATCGGCGACGCGAATTTCCGCCAGCGGCTCCGCGGCTGCCACCACCTCGATCAGGCGGCCGTCTTCCAGCACCAACGCGTCGCCGCCGCGCAGCGCGATCGCGTTTTCGAGGTCGAGCAGGAATTCGAGCCCGCGCGTGCCGGTCATCGCCATCCGCCGCCGGTGGCGGTCGTCGAAACCGAGCACGACGGTATCGGCCGCCGCCTCGTTCCAATGGTGCTGGCCCTGAACCCGCGTGGCGCGGATCATGCGCAAGCCCTCCACGCCGCCATGCTGAAAGCTCCCTCTCCCCGCTTGCGGGGAGAGGGTTGGGGTGTGCGGGACTCTCCACGCGTACGGACTCGCGGATAGTCCCCCTCACCCGGCGCTGCGCGCCGACCTCTCCCCGCAAGCGGGGCGAGGTGAAGAAGCCGCTGCGCGGCCTCCTCAGGATGACGGTGTAGTACGAACCCAAACTTCCGCCGCATTATCGCACGTCGACCTTTTCCGGCGTGATGATCTCGATTTTGGTCGGCGCGGTCATGCATTCCTTCACCACCTTGCGCCACGGCTTCATGTGCTCGTTGCCGCCGTGCGCCATCAAATCTTCCATCGTCTCCCACTGTTCGACAAACACGAAGCGCGCCGGATCGGTCATGCTTTCGTGCAGGTCGTACAGGATACATCCCTTCTCCTTGCGGGTAATTCCGATCACGGTCCTGGCCGCGGCAATCAGCTCCGCGCGGGTTTCCGGCTTGATGGTCAGTGTGGCGACGACGTAGATCACGAAATCCTCCCGGTGTTTTGTTGTGCTTGTTAAGGCGACCCAGTCGTCATGCCCGGCCTCGTGCCGGGCATCCACGTCTTTGCGCGGCCTTACCGTAGAAGACGTGGATGGTCGGGACAAGCCCGGCCATGACGGCGTGGCTTGCGCCTAGAACATGAAATACCGCTGGGCCATCGGCAGCACTTCGGCCGGCGGGCAGGTCAGCAATTCGCCGTCCGCTCTTACCTCGTAGGTCTCCGGATCGACCTCGATGTTGGGCGTGGCGTCGTTGTGGATCATGCTCTTCTTGGAGATCTTTCCGCGCGTGTTTTGCACCGGATACAGCGTCTTCTCGATGCCGAGCTTTTTCGCGATGCCCCCTGCCACCGCCGCCTTCGACGTAAACACTACCGATGATGCGGTGAGCGATTTGCCGTAGGCGGCGAACATCGGCTGGTAATGCACCGGCTGCGGCGTCGGGATCGATGCGTTGGGATCGCCCATCGGGGCGGCCACGATCGAGCCGCCCTTGATGATGCAGTCCGGCTTGACGCCGAAGAACGCCGGCGACCACAGCACCAGGTCGGCAAGCTTGCCCTTCTCCACCGAGCCGATCAGTTTGGAGACGCCATGGGCGATCGCGGGGTTGATGGTGTATTTGGCGATGTAACGCTTGACCCGGAAATTGTCGTTGTCGCGGCCCTTGTCCTGCGGCAGCGAGCCGCGCTGCTTCTTCATTTTGTCGGCCGTCTGCCAGGTCCGGATGATGACCTCGCCGAGCCGGCCCATGGCCTGCGAATCCGACGACATCATCGACAGCGCGCCGAGGTCGTGCAGGATGTCTTCCGCGGCGATGGTTTCCTTGCGGATGCGGCTTTCGGCGAACGCCAGATCTTCGGCGATCGACGGATCGAGATGGTGGCACACCATCAGCATGTCGAGATGCTCGTCGATGGTGTTGCGCGTGAACGGCCGGGTCGGATTCGTCGACGACGGCAGCACGTTCTTCAGGCCGGCGATTTTGATGATGTCAGGCGCGTGGCCGCCGCCGGCACCTTCGGTGTGGAAGGCATGGATGGTGCGGCCCTTGAAGGCCTTTACGGTGTCCTCGACAAAGCCGGATTCGTTCAGCGTGTCGGAATGGATCATCACCTGCACGTCGTAATCGTCGGCGACCGAGAGACAATTGTCGATCGCGGCCGGCGTGGTGCCCCAGTCCTCGTGCAGCTTCAGGGCGCAGGCGCCGGCCTTGATCATTTCCACCAGCGCCGCCGGCCGCGACGCGTTGCCCTTGCCGGAGATGCCGAGATTGACCGGGAACGCATCGAACGACTGGATCATCCGCGCCATATGCCACGGCCCGGGCGTGCAGGTGGTCGCGAAGGTGCCGTGCGAGGGGCCGGTGCCGCCGCCGAGCATCGAGGTGACGCCGCTCATCAGCGCGTGCTCGATCTGCTGCGGGCAGATGAAATGGATGTGGCTGTCGAACCCGCCGGCGGTGAGGATTTTTCCTTCGCCCGCGATCACGTCGGTGCCGGGGCCGATCACGATGATGACGCCGGGCTGGATGTCGGGATTGCCGGCCTTGCCGATGGCGGAGATGTAACCCTCCTTGATCGCGACGTCGGCCTTGACGATGCCCCACGTATCCACGATCAGCGCATTGGTGATGACGGTGTCGGCCGCGCCCTGTTTATTCGTAACCTGGCTCTGCCCCATGCCATCGCGAATCACCTTGCCGCCGCCGAATTTCACCTCCTCGCCGTAGGTGGTGAAATCCTTTTCTACCTCGATGATGAGATCGGTATCCGCCAGCCGCACCCGGTCGCCGGTGGTGGGGCCGAACATGTCGGCATAGACGGAACGTTTTATTTTCACGGACATAATGCGTGCTCCAGATTTGCCGTCATCCCGAGAAAGTGAAAAACTTTTCGTTTTCTCGCGGCCGTCATCGCAATGAATGCGTCGTTCCCGCGAAGGCGGGGACCCATAACCCCAGGCTTATCGGTTTTTGCAGGACGTTGGGGCAACTCTTCGTATGACCACAAATGCCGGTGGTTATGGGTCCCGGCGTTCGCCGGGACGACGCCGGGGGTACTCACAGCTTCCCCATCACATCGCCGCGGAAACCGTAGACGACGCGCTTGCCCGCCAGCGCCACCAGTTGCACGTCGCGGGTCTGGCCCGGCTCGAACCGCACCGCAGTGCCGGCGGCGATGTCGAGCCGCATGCCGCGGGCTTTCTTGCGGTCGAATTTCAGCGCCGGGTTGGTCTCGAAGAAATGATAATGCGAGCCGACCTGGATCGGACGGTCGCCGGTGTTGGCGACGTTGAGCGTCACCGTCTTGCGGCCGGCGTTGAGTTCGATCTCGCCGTCCTTGATGAACAATTCACCGGGGATCATTCAATCACTCCCATTTTCGGTAGTGCTCTCGCACGCGCGCAGCCCAGATTTGAAGCGCAAAAACGATTTGCTTCTCGTCCTCGCTGGAGATTCGGCCGATCGGCAACCGGTTGACGAACAGATCCGTCACGCCGACATCGAATACGCCTCCAGAGATACCATCTTCCCGGAACACCATCAGAGGCAGCCGAAGCGAAAATAATATTCCGGCCTCCAGGTTATTCCACGGCGTCGGAAACTTGGCATTTTTCTCAGGGGTACGCTTTTTCTGTCCCGCTTTGACAGGAACACCAGGCTTCACGATGAGCTTGGGTGCAACCGCTTGCGAATAACCAAGAATGATGCCGCCAGCGCAACGGCGTGCGATCATAACAACTTCCTTGAGAGGATAATCGGTGGGATAATCTGACCGGCCAAGCGCACGACGATCGAGATTCTCTCTTTCCAGCAAGTGGATAATGCGGTCATATGAAAGCCGCTGCTTCCTGTTGAGATCAGTTGGTGCAGAGACGAACACAGGGATTTTAGTCGTCATCGCCTTGGTCGTCATCGCTCCGCTCCGTTCACCGGATCGGCTCATGCACGGTGACAAGCTTCGTCCCGTCCGGAAACGTCGCTTCCACCTGGATGTCGTGGATCATCTCGGCAATCCCGTCCATGCACTGCGCGCGGGTGATGACCTCGGCGCCGGCTTTCATCAGGTCGGCGACGGTGCGGCCGTCGCGCGCGCCCTCGACGATGAAATCGGAAATGATGGCGATCGCTTCGGGATGATTGAGCTTGACACCGCGCTCCAGCCGCCGGCGCGCCACCATGGCCGCCATCGAGATCAGAAGCTTGTCCTTTTCGCGGGGAGAGAGGTTCATGCGCGCACTCTTGTCGGGATTCCAGACCTAGTTGAGCCACAGCCGCGGCAGGGCCGAGCCGCTGGCGCCGAGCACCGCGATCATGTCGGCGCGGAGGCTTGCCGCATCTTGTGCACAGAAGCGCGCCATTGCAAAGCCGTTCCAGGCGGAGACGCCGACCTCTCCGCCGAACGAATTTGCGGCCTCGCGAATCCGCCCGACCAGCGCCTCGTCGCCCGGCACGATCAGCGCGGTGCCAATGGCGGCGCCGCCTTTCGCCACCGCCGGACGGGCGAGCTTTGCGCCGATATCGCCGTCGAGCCGCACGGTTTCCGCGAACACTAGCCGGCCGCCGCGCCGCAGCCGCCAGCGGTCGGTAAAACTCCCGGCCAGCATCGTCTCACCCATCGCGGCGCGGCCCAACACCACGATTTCGCACAGCAGCAGCGACGCGGTCGCGGCGAGGTCGATGTCGATGCGCCGGTTCGCCCGCGCCCGGTCGAACAGGATGGTCTCCTGCGGCAGCCAGGCCAGATGGGCGTTCGCCGCGGCTTTCAGAGCGATATTGAGCTGCGCCGCCGGTCCCTGCGCGCGATAGATTTTTTCGGCTGCGGCGGTTGTCACCGTGAGCCGCGCGCCCTCGCCGGCCGCGATGTCGATGTCAAAACGGTCGCCGCCGGCAATGCCGCCCGCGGTGTTGACGAACATCGCCGAGAGCCCCTGCGCTTCCGGCGATGGAAACCGTACCCGCAGCGAGCCGGATTCGTGCAGCTGCCGGCGCCGGGTGACGCCATCGACCAGACCGACGTCGAACGCGACCGAACCAAGCGCACGATTGGCGGCGAAGACGTCGGCGGCCGTCGTCATCTTATGTCCTTCTGACGGCGCGTATTGCTACAGCGCCATCTGGCGGCTGATCTCGGCGGGATCGAGCGTGCTTCGATCGCAGGCATATTTCACCACGCCGCGGTCCATCACCGCGAAATTGTCGCCGAGCTCGCAGGCAAAGTCGAGATATTGTTCGACCAGCACGATGGCCATGGTGCCGAGATTGCGCAAATACGAGATCGCCCGCCCAATGTCCTTGATGATCGAGGGCTGGATGCCCTCGGTCGGCTCGTCGAGCAGCAGCAGTTTTGGGCGCATCACCAGCGCGCGGCCGATGGCCAGTTGCTGCTGCTGGCCCCCGGAGAGATCGCCGCCGCGCCGGCCCAGCATCGACTGCAGCACCGGAAACAGCGCGAACACGTCGTCCGGGATGTTGCGGTCGTTACGCTTCAGCGGGCCGAACCCGGTTTTCAGATTTTCCTCCACCGTCAGCAGCGGGAAAATCTCGCGGCCCTGCGGCACGAAGCCGATGCCGCGGCGCGCCCGTTCGTAGGGCCGCAGATGCGAGATATCGGCGCCGTCGAACGAGATCGAGCCCGACGCGATCGGATACTGGCCGACCATGGCGCGCAGCAGGCTGGTCTTGCCGACGCCGTTGCGGCCCAGCACGCAGGTCACCTTGCCCGGTTCGGCTGCGATGGAGACGCCGCGCAGCGCCTGCGCCGCGCCGTAATAGAGGCTGATGTTGTCGACGTTCAGCATCGCTAAAATCCTCCCGTCATTCCGGGGCAAGCGCGCAGCGCTTGAACCCGGAATCCAGCAACAAGCGCCGCTCCCCGTCTGGATTCCGGGTTCGCGCCATCTTGCGCGGGCCCGTTGCCGCGCTCCGGAATGACGGCTGTTGAGATGTACATCATCGTCCCAAATACACTTCGATCACCCGCTCGTTCGACGACACCTGATCGATGGTTCCCTCCGCCAGCACCGAGCCTTCGTGCAGGCAGGTCACCTTGACGCCGAGTTCGCGCACGAAGGTCATGTCGTGCTCGACCACCATGATAGTCTTGTCCTTGTTGATTTGCTTCAGCAACTCCGCGGTCTGATGCGTCTCGACGTCGGTCATGCCGGCGACGGGCTCGTCGACCAGTAGCAATTTCGGATCCTGCGCCAGCAGCATGCCGATCTCGAGCCATTGTTTCTGGCCGTGCGAGAGGCTTCCCGCCAATCGATTGCGCGCGTCGGTGAGGCGAATGGTTTCGAGCACACGTTCGATGCGCTCGGATTCATCTTTGGTTTCGCGCCAGAACAGCGTTCCCCGCACGCGATGATCGACATTAAGCGCCAGCAGCAGATTATCCTCGATGGTCTGGCTCTCGAACACGGTCGGCTTCTGGAATTTGCGGCCGATCCCGAGTTCGGCGATCCGGGTTTCGTCGAGCCGGGTCAGATCGGTGGTGCCGTCGAACAGCACGTCGCCTTCATCGGGCTTGGTCTTGCCGGTGATGATATCCATCATGGTGGTCTTGCCGGCGCCGTTGGGGCCGATGATGGCGCGCATTTCGCCGGGCTCGAGCGTCAGCGACAGGTTGTTGATGGCGTGAAAGCCGTCGAACGAGACATGCACGCCGTCGAGATACAGCATCGCGGAAGTGGCACGGCTATCCATGACGTTCATGTGCTCACTCCGCCGGGTTCGGTTCGCTGACGCCGTCTTCCAGCGCGGCGCTCTCGGCGGCCGCCGAAACGCGCTGCGCCTTGTAAGGCTCCCACCAGGCGTTGAAGGTGCCGATGATGCCCTTCGGCAATAGCAGCGTGACCAGGATGAACAGCGCGCCCAGCATAAACAGCCAGTACGGCGCCAGCGGGCCCGAGGTGAACACGGTCTTGGCGTAGTTGACGACCACGGCGCCCAGCGCCGCGCCGATCAGCGTGCCGCGGCCGCCGACCGCGACCCAGATCACCGCCTCGATGGAATTGCCGGGCGCGAATTCACCCGGATTGATGATACCGACCTGCGGCACATAGAGCGCGCCGGCGACGCCGGCCATGCAAGCCGACAGCGTAAACACGAACAGCTTGTAGGATTCGACGCGGTAACCGAGAAACCGCGTGCGCGATTCGGCGTCGCGCACCGCGATCAGCACCTTGCCGAGTTTTGAGGTCACCACCGCGCGGCAGATCAGGAAGGCAATGATCAGCGCAAGGCAACTGAGCAGGAACAATGTCGCCCGGGTGCCGTCCGCCTGCACGTTGAAGCCGAGGATATCCTTGAAATCGGTCAGGCCGTTATTGCCGCCGAAACCGAAGTCGTTGCGGAAGAACGCCAGCAGCAGCGCATAGGTCATGGCCTGGGTGATGATCGACAGATAGACGCCGGTGACGCGGGAGCGAAACGCCAGCCAGCCGAAGCAGAACGCCAGCAGGCCCGGAACCAGCAGCACCATCACGGCCGCGAACCAGAACATATCAAAACCGTGCCAGTACCACGGCAGTTTCGGATAATTCAGGAACACCATGAAGTCCGGCAGAATCGGATTGCCGTAGACGCCGCGGCTGCCGATCTGGCGCATCAGATACATGCCCATCGCGTAGCCGCCGAGCGCGAAGAACGCGCCGTGGCCGAGCGAGAGAATGCCGCAATAGCCCCAGATCAGATCGATCGAGAGCGCAAGGATGGCGTAGCAGACATATTTGCCGAACAGGGCCACCAGATAGGTCGGCACCTGAAACATCGAGCCGGCCGGCAGCAGCAGGTTCGACAGCGGCAGCAGCACGCCCACCGCGGCGACGATCAGGATGAATACCGTCGCACTTCGGTCGAGCGAGCGGGTGAGGATGTGCGGGATCATTGGCGCACTCCGCCGTACGCCACATTCTCCGCCGTCGTTCCCGCGAAGGCGGGGACCCATAACCACCGATGTTTACGGTTTGGCACATTCGTGCCGCAGGTGGCGACACTCTCCACAACACAGCGGACGGAGGTTATGGGTCCCCGCCTTCGCGGGGACGACGAGTATGGGGCTATCATCATGCTTCCACCGCCCGCCCCTTGAGCGCGAACAGGCCGCGCGGGCGTTTCTGGATGAACAGGATGATGAGGACGAGAATGGCGATCTTGCCGAGCACGGCGCCGGCGACCGGCTCGAGGAATTTGTTGGCGATGCCCAGCGTGAAGGCGCCGACCAGCGTACCCCACAGATTTCCGACGCCGCCGAACACCACCACCATGAAACTGTCGATGATGTAGCTCTGGCCGAGATTGGGGCTGACGTTGTCGATCTGCGACAGCGCCACGCCGGCAATGCCTGCGATGCCGGAACCGAGGCCGAAGGTCAGCGCGTCGACGCGCGAGGTCGCGATTCCCATCGACGCCGCCATGCGCCGGTTCTGCGTCACCGCGCGCATCTCCAGCCCGAGGCTGGTGTAGCGCAGCATCGCCAGCAGGATCGCGAACACCGCCATCGTGAAGCAGAGAATCCACAGCCGGTTATAGGTGATGGTGATCTGGCCGATTTCGAACGCGCCGCTCATCCAGCTTGGATTGCCGACCTCGCGATTGGTTGGGCCGAACATGGTCCGGACGGCCTGCTGGAGAACCAGCGACAGCCCCCAGGTCGCCAGCAGGGTCTCCAGCGGCCGTCCGTAGAGAAAGCGGATGATGCTGCGCTCGATCAGGATGCCGATCGCACCGGCCACGATGAAGGCCAATGGCACCGCCATCAGCAGCGAATAGTCGAACAGGCCGGGGTAGCTGGTGCGTATGGTTTCCTGCACCACGAAAGTGACATAGGCGCCGATCATCACCATCTCGCCATGCGCCATGTTGATGACGCCCATCACTCCGAAGGTAATGGCAAGACCGATCGCCGCCAGCAGCAGCACAGAGCCGAGAGAAATGCCGTACCAGGCGTTTTGTACGGTGGACCACAGCGCGAGATTGCTCTGAATCGCCGACGTGGCGCTGGCCGCGGCGCGCGCGACCGTCAGCGGCTGGTCGCCGGATAGTCCGGTCAGCAGCGCCAGCGCCTCCTGATCGCCGCGCGCCTTGATGACCGCGATGGATTCGAGCTTCTCTACTTCGGTGGCGTCCGGCTTGAACAGCAGGATTGCCGCGCGCGCCTCGGTGAAGGCGAGTTTTGCCGCTTTATTGGTTTCCTTGGCCAGCGCGCCGTCGACCACCGGCAGCATGGCCTCGTCGTGGGTCTTGAATACCGATTGCGCGGCCTGGATTCGCTTGGCCGGGTCCGGCGACAGCAGGGTCAATCCGCCAAGTGCCGCCTCGACCACGCGGCGAAGCTTGTTGTTGAGACGCACGACGCTGGCGCCATCCGGCACGCTGGCGACGGCGGCGCCGGTCGCGGCGTCGATGATCTTGCCATCCGTCCCTGTAACGAAAACTTTCTTGGTATCGGTGTCGGCCGACAACCGGCCATCCTGCAGCGCGCTGATGATCGGATAGGCCTGCGGATTGCCGGAGGTGGCGAGCGCGCCTACGGCCTCTTCGGTGTCGGAATATTCGTCATTGGCGAATTTGGCGACCGCATCTTCGAACGGGCCTGCCAGCGCTGGCAGAGCAAATGCGGCGATCAAAAAGAATGACAAGGCGAGCGGGCGAAGACGGTCGAAGACGTTGGTAAGCACTGGACGACCCCGGCAGAAGCAGAAAGGAAGGCGGCGACATCGCCGCCTTCCGGTTTCGTGGATTTAGGAGATCAGGAACCCTGACCGCCGCACTTGTTGGTCTTGGTGTTGTAGTTGCCGCACTTCTTGCCGACCCAGTCGCCGATCAGGTCCTTGGAGCCATCGAGCTCCTTCGACCATGCGTCGCCGGCCACCAGGCCCGGGGTCTTCCACACCACGTCGAACTGGCCGTTGGCTTTGATTTCGCCAATGAACACCGGCTTGGTGATGTGATGGTTCGGCAGCATCTTCGAGGTGCCGCCGGTCAGGTTCTTGGCTTCGATGCCGGGCAGCGCGTCGATCACCTTGTCAGCGTCGACCGATTTCGCCTTCTCGACCGCCTTGACCCACATTTCGAAGCCGATGACGTGAGCTTCCATCGGATCGTTGGTCACGCGCTTCGGATTCTTGGTGTAGGCCTGCCAGGCCTTTATGAACTTCTCGTTGCCCGGGTCCTTGATCGACTGGAAATAGTTCCAGGCGGCGAGATGGCCGAGCAGCGGCTTGGTATCGATGCCGGCGAGTTCTTCTTCGCCCACCGAGAACGCGACCACCGGAATGTCGGTTGCCTTGATGCCCTGGTTGCCGAGCTCCTTGTAGAACGGCACGTTGGCGTCGCCATTGATGGTCGAGACCACCGCCGTCTTCTTGCCCGCCGAGCCGAACTTCTTGATGTCGGCGACGATGGTCTGCCAGTCGGAATGACCGAACGGCGTGTAGTTGATCATGATGTCTTCCTGCGCGACGCCCTTCGACTTCAGGTACGCCTCGAGGATCTTGTTGGTGGTGCGCGGATAGACGTAGTCGGTGCCGGCCAGCACCCAGCGCTTCACCTTTTCTTCCTTGGCGAGATAGTCGACCGCGGGGATCGCCTGCTGGTTCGGCGCAGCACCCGTGTAGAACACGTTGCGCTCGCTCTCTTCGCCTTCGTACTGCACCGGATAGAACAGGATCGAGTTCAGTTCCTTGAATACCGGCAGCACCGATTTGCGCGACACCGAGGTCCAGCAGCCGAATACGACGGCAACCTTGTCCTTGGTGATCAGCTCGCGGGCTTTTTCCGCGAACAGCGGCCAGTTCGACGCAGGGTCCACCACCACGGCCTCAAGCTTCTTGCCGAGAACGCCGCCTTTCTTGTTCTGCTCGTCGATCAAGAACAGGACCGTATCCTTCAGCGTGGTCTCGCTGATGGCCATGGTGCCCGAAAGCGAATGCAGGACGCCGACCTTGATGGTGTCGTCCGCCGCTTTCGCGCTTGTAAACGCGGCCAGGCCCAAAGCCAGGCCGGCAGTTGCCGCCAGCCAACGGCGCCGGCTCATCGGTTTAGTCGTATCGTGAATCATGTGCTGTCATCTCCCTGACGCAGACGTAAAAGGACGCTGCGAAACGGCCCCACGGCCGCCTGCGTTAACGGAATCGCAAGAAGCATGCCACGGTGCACAAACGGCGTAACTCAATGGGTTCGCTGCGGAATCTGGAATCGGAGCGGTATTTGAAGCCGTTACCGCCTAAATTATAGGCTATAAAAATGTATGCTTAGTCGGCATTCTGTATATTTTATATGCAAACGAGGCGAGTTGTCTAAATTTCTAGCAACGGTAGAAGCCGTTGTTTTCGGAGCACTATTAACCCGATAGACGTGACTTTTGACGATTCACCTTGAAAGCGCCGCGTTCGTGTTCCATATGAGCCCCACGACCTTGAGAATCATCAGGTCTTTGCGAGCCGCGTGTTCTGAGCCCGTCCAACGGTTTCTGGCTTGCCCCTTCAGCTAACCAAAACCGACGCCCCAAACACGCGGGTGTCTCAGACACCCTCGCGCGCTCCTGGCAAACCTGCCGGGCGCCTGCTTTCACTTATGGAAAGAACCAGACTTTTGACCTCCTTTCAGGATTTCGGCCTCGCCGATCCAATCTCGCGTGCGCTCAAGGAAGAGAATTACCTCACGCCCACACCCATCCAGGCTCAAACCATTCCCCTCGCGCTTAGCGGCCGCGATGTCGTCGGCATCGCCCAGACCGGCACCGGGAAGACCGCGGCCTTTGCCCTCCCCATCCTGCACCGCATCCTGCAGAACCGCATCAAGCCGCAGCCCAAGGCCTGCCGCGTGCTGGTGCTGAGCCCGACCCGCGAATTGTCGGGACAGATCCTCGAGAGCTTCAACGCCTATGGCCGTCATATGCGGCTGACCTCGGCGCTGGCGATCGGCGGCGTTCCGATGGGACGCCAGGTCCGCTCCGTCATGCAGGGCGTCGAGGTGATGGTCGCTACCCCCGGCCGCCTGCTCGATCTCGTGCAGAGCAATGGATTGAAGCTCGGCCAGGTCGAGTTTCTGGTGCTCGACGAAGCCGACCGCATGCTCGACATGGGCTTCATCAACGATATCCGGAAAATCGTTTCGAAAACCCCGGTCAAGCGGCAGACGCTGTTCTTCTCGGCGACAATGCCGAAGGATATCGCCGAGCTCGCCGAGCAGATGCTGCGCGATCCGGCCCGCGTGGCGGTAACGCCTGCGGCCACTACCGTCGAGCGTATCACCCAGCGCATCATCCAGGTCGATCACTCGGCCAAGCCCGCGCTGCTGGCGCAATTGCTGAAGCAGGAAGAGGTCAACCGCGCGCTGATCTTCACCCGCACCAAGCACGGCGCCGACAAGGTCGTGAAGGGCCTGGAACGCGCCGGCATCACCGCCGACGCCATTCACGGCAACAAGTCGCAGAACCACCGCGAGCGCGTGCTGGCGGCGTTCCGCACCGGCGAGATCCGCACGCTCGTCGCTACCGACATTGCCGCGCGCGGCATCGACGTCGATGGCATCAGCCATGTGGTGAATTTCGATCTGCCCAACGTTCCGGAAACCTACGTCCACCGCATCGGCCGCACCGCGCGGGCCGGCGCCGAGGGCATTGCCATCTCGCTGGTCGCCGGGGCTGAGGAAATGGCTTACCTCCGCGACATCGAGAAGCTGATCCGCATCGCGCTGCCGCGGGAAGACCGCCGCACCCCGGGCCATCGCGACACCGCGGCCGCGCCGTCACAACACCGCGGCGCCAGATCCGCGTCCCACGGCCACGGAGCCAGAGGCCATGACGCGGCGCCGGGATCGAAAGGCCCTCGCCGCCACCGCCGTCCCGGTGGTAATGGGAGTGCACCACAAACCAACCGGCACGAGCCGTCACGTCCATCGCAAGGCGGCAAGCCTCACGTCGCCAAGCCTCAGGTCGCCAAGGCTCAGGCCGGCAGGGCTGAAGGGGTGCAAGGCGTTGCGTTTTTGCATCGCGAAAGCCGTCCGAATACCCAACCCAACCGTACCCAACGGCCACGTTAATCGTCGATCGATCTGGAGAGAACCATGGCTAAAGAAGAGCTGATCCAGTTCGAAGGACTGGTGACCGAAATCCTTCCCGATGCGCGTTATCGCGTGCAACTCGATGCCGGGCACGAAATTGTCGCCTATACCGCCGGCAAGATGAAAAAGAACCGCATCAAGACATTGGCGGGAGACCGGGTGACGATCGAGATGTCGCCCTACGATCTGGAGAAGGGCCGGCTGATCTTCCGTCACAAGGACGAGCGGCCGGGCGGCGGTGGCGGAGCCCCGCGCGGTGCACCGCCGCGCGGCCAGTTCCGTCGCAGGTAGGCGAATCTTCCAAGAATGCGAGGCCGCGTGACATAATCGTGTCATCGCGCGCGGCCTCAACCTCCGGCGGCGGCTCGCAAAATTCCTGCACCTCAGGATTGTTTTGGGGGCTACTTTGGAATAATATCACTGTATCGATTTTCGGCCGGACGACATTAGCTATCCACCGGTGCAGCCGGTTTAGACGCTGACGACCCTTCCAAAAATTCGATCTCACCAGCCCACCGACAAGTGGGCTTCTACTATGTCTATCTTGAGAAGGGACTACCCCCGTGAGCATGGGAACCGTGAAGTGGTTTAACGCGACCAAGGGCTTTGGATTCATTCAGCCGGACGACGGCGGCAACGATGTGTTCGTTCACATCAGCGCCGTGGAACGCGCCGGACTTGGAACGCTGCGTGAAGGCCAGAAGATCTCTTACGAGATCGTTGCAGATCGCCGCTCTGGCAAGTCTTCGGCCGACAATCTGCGCGCCGCCGGCTAACGGGATTTCGCTCAAGCCTCGCTTGCGAAATCCTGTCGGAAATAAGTGAAAGGCCGCGTTTGCTGCGCGGCCTTTTTTATTTTTTCTGTTCGCGCTGTTTCGTCGTCGCCGCGAAATAACCACCGGCAGATGTTTTGCGAAGGCTGAGGCCGCGGCAAGTGCAGCAACAAGCATCGGTGTTTATGGGTCCCCGCCTTCGCGGGGACGACACGGGTTTCACAGCGTGGTGCAGACCGTCGTCTTGTACATGACGCAGCTGGACTGGCGCGGACGGGTATAGGTCAGATCGCTGAGGTTAACGCCGGCCTTGGCCATGACATAGCCGACCGCCGGCACGTACTGATAGCTGACTTCGCTCCAGATCAGATAGGTGCCTCCGACCGCGAGCGCGGCCGGAATGGTCACGACATCGCTCGGCGAGCGGGTCGAGGTTCCCAGCACGACATTGCCGGACGAATCGATCGTCGAAGCCCGGCTCCATTGAACTTTCGCCTTCAGCGTCGCGGGATCGACATACAGCTCCGAGATCTGCGATTTGGTCGGCGTCGCCGAATACGGCGTCAGGATGCCGGCGCTTGCCGCGAAGAAATTGCTGAGGTCGGTATCCGTCACCGTCGTCGACTGCGACGTGAGGTCGGAAAGCGTGCGTGCCACCAGCGTCACCTTGCGATCGACCGCGACGCCGGACGACAGTTCGACCGTGCCGAAGAACATCACCAGCATCAGCGGGACGATGACAGCGAACTCGACCGCCGCGACACCGCTGCAATCCTTCAACAGACCAAGGCTCGAAAGCCGCAGGCGAAGCCAGATCCGAGACGTCGTTTTCATCACTCTGCCTTATGAGCAAGGAGCCGTAGCGGAAAGGAAAGGCTCGTTGCGGAATGCCGCCGTCGCGGACAGCAACCGCTTGCTGCCGCTCAGGTTGGCGATGTTGTAGCCGAGCCCGGTCACGTACAGCGGCCATTTGTAGAACAGCCGCACCACGACAATGTCGCCGGCACCGCCAGGACAATACTTCGAGTCATCGACGAAATTCTTGCTTGCGTCGATCGGATCGACGATCTTCACATTGGTGAACGTTGGATAGTTTTGAACGTCGATAACGATCCCGTTGACGCAATCGAACAGCACGCCGATCTTTCCGCAAACGAAGGTCTTGAACTGCGCCTTGGTGTAGGCGGCGTCCTGTGCCTGCCCGGTCATGATCGTGCGGGCGGAGTCCTGGGTGACGGTCTCCAGCACCTGACCCGCGAAGAACACCATCGCGGTCTCTATGATCGCGAACAGCAGCGCAAAAAATACCGGCGCGACCAGCGAGAACTCGACGGCGACCGAACCGCGGCGGTTGCGGCGAAACCGGCGCAATGCCTTCCTGACGGCGGCTGCTGAACCAGCGGGCGATGACATCGGTCAATCCTCGGGCTGCGGAAATTTATTCCGGCAACGATTACCTGAAACTGATTGTCGAAGTGTTTCGCCGGATCGGAGCAGAATGCACCGCGCCGTTAACCGCGCGTTAACCTGTTTGCGAACGCGTTCGTTCACGGCTGCGATTCGCGCCCGGGCCGCGCTAAGGCGAACGGCGGAAACAGCTATCAGTTCGGGCCCTTGGACGCCGCGGCGGCGCTGCCGCTGGCCTGGCCGCTGAGCGCGCCGGCCTGGTCCATCGACGACTTGAAGTATCCTTCGCTGTCGCCGAGCGTTACCCGGCGCTGGCAGGTCGGCATGCAGCTGTACGACTCGCGCTCGACCCCGCGGTAGATGGTGACCAGCTGGTCGGTCGGACCTTCGACCTGAATGACGCGGTCCACCAGAACCTCGCCGGCGCGGTCCATCGCGATGAAATTGGTGGCGCCATAGCCCTTGCCGGTCACCACAATGATGCCGCCGGTCTGCAGGGTTACATCGGCGATCAGCGGGTTTCCAACGACAATGGTGGCGACGCGGTCGGGCAACTTGACGAGCTTGGCCTGATCGACATTGACCGCGATGGTATCGCCGGTGGCGGCGGCAAAGGCGGTTGCGGGAACGAGGAGGATCCCAGTCGCCAGCAACCGGAATACAAGAAGCGCGCGCGCGGTGGCGCGCAAGGAACTGACTGACATACTCTACTCCGGGGCGTTACAAGCCGGCTAAGCGATACGCAGCGGAGCCGGCGCCCGACGTGGCAAATCTGACGTTAATTGATGAACGAACTGCAAACAGGGCATGAGATAACCGGCCCTAACCCCGGAATGGGTAGGCCAGTTGCCCACCGATCTCGGACGGGATCTTTTGATCGTCCACGCCGTAATCGTCGGGGAGTTCGCCTTCCGGCATCCGGAACGTTCCGAACAGGATGTCCCAGACCGGAAATGTCCCGGCAAAATTGGTGTTGCCGCCTTCGTTCAGCGACGTGTGGTGCCAGCGGTGAAAGACGGGGCTCGAGAGCACGTATTTGAACGGCCCGAGCGTCCAGTTCAGATTGGCGTGGACGAACGCCGAATGGAAGGTCGTGAACGGTCCAACCCAGAGCATGATGTTGGGTGAAATGCCGGCCATCAGCAGAATGACGTCCACCGCCACCGTCCCAAGGAACAGATTGACCGGATGAAAGCGCGCCGCCGAAATCCATTCCAGTTCCTCGGAGGAATGATGGATGGCGTGATATTTCCAGAAGCCCCCGCCATGAAACATGCGGTGAATCCAGTAAAGCATGAAGTCGGACAGCACCAGAAACAGCAACGCCTGCAGCCATAATGGCAATTCGGCCAGCGGGCCGTGACCGTTGTCGTAAAATGCGATCAGTTCGTCGGCCTCGTGGATATCGAAAACCGCGGCGGCGCCGATCACCAGCAGTCCTATCCGCACCACCCGCGTAATCAGCGGGACGAAGAACCAGTAGCAAATGTCGGTAACGATCTCCCGCTTGCGCCACCACGGCCCCGCCGGATTGCATGACCAGAAATATGACAGCACTGTAAATACCAGCGCCAGCACGATGGTGATCGGCACCACCTTGGCGATGGTCTGGCCGAACATTTCGACGACTTCCAGGGGCAGATTCGACATTGCGGCCTCACGGGGATCAGGGATTCCAGAGTTACCGCCTCATGCTTAAAGAGCCGTGAAATTGAAAGGTACGGCTGCCGGATTTCGACCGGGGCCCGTCAGGAGCCGCCGTGTTTTACACGACGCCTTAAACCTAAATTTACTGTGCTCAAGAAGTCCCGCTTGCAGCGGTATTTACGCAATCGAATTAACTGCGCCGCAATTCTCCGACCCTAGGGTGGCGTCATGGTCACGGTGCTGAGAACGCCGGCGAGACCAAACTTTAGTTCGACAGCCACGTGTACACATGGAGTTACCTATGAAGAATCTCATTGCGCGTTTCGTGAAGGATGAGTCCGGCGCGACCGCCATCGAATACGGCCTGATTGCCGCCGGCATTTCGCTGGCGATCATTGCCGTGGTCAACGGCATCGGCGGCAAGCTGAACACCAACTTCACCTCGATCAACAGCTCGCTGAAATAAGCAACTGTTTCGGACCGGCATCAAGGGCCCCGGTCATCCGGGGCCTTTTTTTGTTTAACGGTCGTGCTGCCGGCATGAGCGAGACTCCGGCGCGCGACGCCCCGAAATGGCGGTTGCCGACGCTCCGGATCGCCCTGGCGTCCGGCGTTTTCCGAATATTTACATATGGCGGCCTAGAGTTGGACGGCATTTCCGAGTTCTTGCCTATATCGCGCCGACATCGGCCTGCACGGTCCATGACCCCATGATCCTCGACATCGCGCGCCTGTTGCTGTTCCCGGCCCTGATGGCGTTCGCGGCGGCAAGCGATCTTTTCACCATGACGATTTCAAACCGGGTGTCGCTGGCGCTGCTCGGCGGCTTCCTGGTGTTGGCCGTTCTCAGCGGCATGGGATTTCAGGACATTGTCTTGCATCTCGGCGCAGGTGCTGCGGTTCTCGCGGTGGCGTTTGGCTGTTTTGCGCTGGGCTGGATCGGCGGCGGCGATGCCAAGGTCGCGGCCGCGGCCGCACTCTGGTTCGGCTTCGGTCATTTGCTGGACTATCTGGTGTACGCCTCGCTGTTCGGGGGTGCGCTGACGCTGTTGCTGCTGCAGTTCCGGCAATGGCCGCTGCCCTATTCCCTCGGCGGGCAAGCCTGGCTGCTCAAGTTGCACGACAGGGACACCGGCATTCCCTACGGCATTGCGCTGGCGATCGGCGCGCTGGTGATCTACCCGGAAACGGACTGGATCAAGGCGGTCGATCTGGCGCGCTTCGCGATGCCGTGATCGTGCCGGTGAAACTTCCCGTTAACGCGATTTAGATACGCCTCATTAACCATGCTTTGACGAATAGCTGGTCAACTCCCATCACAGCGGCGGAAGCGTCGCGGCGTAATGTGGAAAGTTGAAGGCGTATGAATACCGCACGCATTGTCGTCCTGACCGTCGCTGTCGGTGCCGGCGGCGTCGCCGCATACCTTGCAAGTGGCTCGGACCCCGCGCCGGTTTCCGTGCCGGTCGCCCAACTGCAGACCGTGGACGTCCTGGTCGCAAAATCCGACATCGGCCTCGGCAAATCGGTGACCGCGGACGATCTGCAATGGCAGACCTGGCCTGCCGGCACCGCGAGCAACAATTTTATCCGCCGCAACGAGCGGCCCGAAGCGACCAAAGACGTCATCGGTTCGATCGCGCGTGCGCCTTTCATCGCCGGCGAGCCGATCCGCGAACCGAAGCTGGTCAAGGCCGACGGATCGGGATTCATGGCCGCGATCCTGCCGACCGGCATGCGCGCAGTCTCCACCGAGATCTCGCCGGAAACCGGCGCAGGCGGTTTTATACTCCCGAACGACCGGGTCGACGTGATCCTTTCCAAGCGCGAGAAGAACCCTGACGCCAAGGGTTCGCCGGATATCGTCAACTCGGAAGTCGTCCTGAGCAACATCCGTGTGCTGGCGATCGACCAGGCTCCCAAGGAAAAGGACGGCCAGAACAGCGTGGTCGGCAAGACCGTCACGCTCGAATTGAAGCCGGAACAGACCGAAACGCTGGCGCGCTCGCGCCAGAGCGGCACGCTGTCGCTTGCGCTGCGCAGCATCGCCGACCTCAACGTGACGGAGGTCAGGACCGACGATCGCGGTGCTGTCAAGCGCGGCGAGAGCATCAACGTGGTGCGTTACGGCGTTCCGAGCCCGACCACGGTACAGAAGTGATCGAAAGGACTTAAGGACATGAAGCGCAGGGGAAATCAACGATCGATGCGGGCCTTGATGGCCCGCGCCCTGTCGTTCTCGGCCATTACCGCGTTTACACTTAATCCCGTTTTCACGCCGGCCGTGGCCGTCGATTACCGTGCGCCGGCGCCGGCAGCGGTGGCTGCCGACGGTCAGATGAATGCCCGCTTCCTTGCGCTTGGCATCGGCAAATCGATCGTGATCGACCTGCCGCGCGACATCAAGGACGTATTGGTCGCCGATCCGAAGATCGCCAACGCGGTAGTGCGTTCGGCGCAGCGCGCCTACATCATCGGTGCCGCGGTCGGCCAGACCAATATTGTGTTTTTCGATTCCGCGGGCCAGCAGATCGCCGCCTACGACATCGCGGTCAAGCGCGATCTCAACGGCATACGCGCCGCGCTGAAACAGACAATGCCGAACGCCGATATCCAGATCGAAGGTCTCGGCGACGGCGTGGTGCTGTCCGGCGCGGTGTCGGGTCCGATCGAAGTTGCGCAAGCCGGCGATCTCGCCGCGCGGCTGGTGGGCGGCGCGGAAAAGGTCGTCAACAGCATCACGATCCGGGGCCGCGACCAGGTGATGCTGAAGGTCACCGTCGCCGAGGTGGCGCGCTCCATCATCAAGCAGTTGGGCATCGATCTCACCGCCAACATGAATTACGGCACCGCGGTGGTGAATTTCACCAACTCCAATCCTTTCACGGCACTCGGCCGTTCGCTGGCCGGCAATTCGGTCGGACTCGGCGCCGGTCCGACGACGCTCAACGCCGCCGGCGTCCCTGTCCCTTCGGTGACGGCAACGATCCGCGCCATGGAAAGCGCCGGCGTGATCCGCACGCTGGCCGAACCGAACCTGACCGCGATTTCCGGCGAGTCGGCGACGTTCATCGCGGGCGGCGAATTTCCGGTCCCGGCCGGATATTCCTGCGATCCCGTCACCCATGTTTGTAACACCCAGATTAGCTTCAAGAAGTTCGGCATCTCGCTCAACTTCACCCCGGTGGTGCTGACCGAAGGCCGCATCAGCCTGCGGGTGATGACCGAAGTGTCGGAACTGTCGAACGACAATTCCTTCACGCTGGTGCAGTCGGCCGGCAACGCGCTGACGGTGCCTTCGATCAGGACTCGCCGCGCGGAAACAACCCTGGAAATTCCGTCCGGCGGCGCGATGGCGATGGCGGGCCTTATTCAGGAGCAGACCAAGGCCGCGGTCAACGGATTGCCCGGCTTGGCGCAACTGCCGATTCTCGGAACGCTGTTCCGCAGCCGCGACTTCGTCAACAGCCAGACCGAACTGATGGTGCTGGTGACGCCCTATATCGTCCGCGCCGTGGCGCAGAAGGATCTGTCGCGTCCCGACGACGGCTTTGCCGACGCATCCGATCCGCAGGCGGATTTGCTGGGCAGCATCAATCGCATCTACGGCGTGCCGGGCCGTGTCGAGCCGGCGCGTAACTATCGTGGCACCTACGGCTTTATCACCGACTGAGGCGGGGCGAGGGGACTTCAACGATGACCACCAAAGTACCCGTCGACCGTGTTCGCAGCCTCCGCGCGGGGGCGGCGCTCGCCGTGCTCTCGGTCGCGCTTGCCGCCTGCAATACGCTGGGCACCACCACGACCACCGGGGATTTGACCGCGGGCATTCCCAATGATTATCGCCAGCGTCATCCGATCGCGATCCAGGAAGCCGACCGCTCGATCGAACTCTTCATCGGCAATTCGCGGGGCGGTTTGACCGCTCCGCAGCGCGCCGACGTCATTGGATTGGCGCAGGTCTGGCTGCGCGAAGGAACCGGCGCCATCAACGCGGACGTTCCGACCGGGACGCCGAATGCGCGAGCGGCGGCGGATTCATTCCGGGAAGTTCAGGCGCTGCTCACCTCGGCCGGCGTGCCCGCCCGCGGCATTATCATGCGCAAGTATCAACCGGACGATCCGCGCCAGCTGGCAACCATCCGGTTGAACTATCCGAAGATCACCGCGGTCGCCGGCCCCTGCGGGCTGTGGCCCGAGGATCTCGGGTCTTCGATCAAGAACCCCAGCTATTTCGAAAACAAGCCCTACTACAATTTCGGCTGTTCCTATCAGCGCAACATGGCGGCGATGGTCGACAATCCGGCGGATCTCGTGCAGCCGCGGTCTGAAACGCCGCCCTACACGGCGCGGCGCGTCACGGCCTACGACAAATACAAGAAGGGCACGCCGACCACGACCACCTATCCAGAGAATGACAAGGCCAAACTCAGCGATACAGGCAAATGATCAGCTACGCGCGTCAAAATCCAGAGCAGCCGTCGGCGGCCACACCGCCGTCCGCGGACGATCACATCGCGCCGGCGCCGCGCGTGTCGGTGCAGGCATTTTGCGAGACCGTGGAAACCGCAGCCGCAGTGCAATCGGCCGGCGAGGATCGCCGCCTTGGCAAAGCGCACCTCAAGATCCAGATGGGCGGCATGGCGGCCGCGACCGAAGCCTATCGTACCGCGCCCACGCCGAACGTGATCATTCTGGAAACCGAAGGCCGCAACGATATTCTCGCAGGGCTCGATCAGCTTGCTACGGTTTGCGATGCCGGAACCCGTGTCGTCGTGATCGGCCGCGTCAATGACGTAGCACTCTATCGCGAGCTGGTTCGCCGCGGCGTCAGCGACTACGTCCTCGCGCCGGTCAACACCCTGGACGTGGTGCGCTCGATTTGCGGCCTGTTTTCGGCGCCCGAGGCCAAGGCGGTCGGCCGGATCATTGCCATCGTCGGCGCCAAGGGCGGCGTCGGCGCATCCACCGTCGCCCACAACGTCGCCTGGGCGATTGCGCGCGATCTCGCGCTGGATTCGGTAGTCGCCGACCTCGATCTCGCGTTCGGCACCGCCGGCCTCGACTACAATCAGGATCCTCCGCAAGGCATTGCCGACGCGGTATTCTCACCCGACCGGGTCGATACCGCGTTCGTCGACCGCCTGCTGTCGAAATGCACCGACCACCTCAGCCTGCTGGCGGCGCCGGCGACGCTGGAGCGGGTTTATGACTTTGGCGCCGAAGCCTTCGATTCGATCTTCGATACGCTGCGCACGACGATGCCCTGCATCGTGCTCGACGTCCCGCACCAATGGTCGGGATGGACCAAGCGCGCGCTGGTCGGTGCGGACGATATTCTGATCGTTGCGGCACCGGACCTCGCCAACTTGCGCAACAGCAAGAACATGTTCGACCTGCTGAAGGCGTCGCGGCCGAACGACCGCACCCCGCTATATTGCCTTAATCAGGTCGGGATGCCGAAGCGCCCGGAAATCAATGCGAGCGAATTCGCCAAGGCGATCGAAACCCAGCCGATCGCCTCCATTCCGTTCGATCCGCAGATGTTCGGCTCGGCCGCCAATAACGGCCAGATGATCGCGGAAATCGCCGCAGGCCATCGCACCAGCGAGATGTTCCTGCAGATCGCGCAGCGGCTGACCGGCCGCGGCGAAACAAAGAAGCCGCGGGGCTCGTTCCTGTCGCCGCTGCTCGACAAGCTGCGGAAGAAATAAGGCATCGCGTGGAGTGCATTCGTGTTTGGTAAGCGTAGCGGAGCAGATACCGATACAAGGGCAACCAAGCCCGCCGTTACGCTGGAACCAGCTTCCGGCGCCGCCGCCGTGCGTGATAGCGCGCCCACGGTTTCGTCGCCGTCGATCGCACCGGCAAGATCGGCCCCGCCGGCGCCTTCGATCGAAGCGCGGCGTTCCGACACCTACTACCAGGTCAAGGCGACGATCTTCGGCGCGCTGATCGAGGCGATCGACCTCGCACAGCTCGCCAAGCTCGACGGTGAATCCGCGCGCGAGGAAATCCGCGACATCGTCAACGAGATCATCGCGATCAAGAACATCGTGATGTCGATCGCCGAGCAGGAGGAACTGCTCGACGACATCTGCAACGACGTTCTCGGTTACGGCCCGCTCGAGCCGCTGCTGTCGCGCGACGACATTTCCGACATCATGGTCAATGGCGCCGGCACGGTCTTCATCGAAGTCGCCGGCCGCATCCAGCGTACCGGCATCCGTTTCCGCGACAATCAGCAATTGCTGAACATCTGCCAGCGCATCGTCAGCCAGGTCGGCCGGCGCGTCGACGAATCCTCGCCAATCTGCGACGCGCGTCTCGCCGACGGCTCGCGCGTCAACGCCATCGTGCCGCCGCTGGCGATCGACGGGCCGGCGCTCACCATCCGCAAATTCAAGAAGGACAAGCTGACCCTCGACCAGCTGGTCAAATTCGGCGCGATCACGCCGGAAGGCGCGGATATCCTGCAGATCATCGGCCGCGTCCGCTGCAACGTGCTGATTTCCGGCGGCACCGGCTCCGGCAAGACCACCTTGCTGAACTGCCTGACCAACTACATCGACCACGACGAACGCGTTATCACCTGCGAAGACGCCGCCGAACTTCAGCTGCAGCAGCCGCATGTGGTCCGGCTGGAAACCCGCCCGCCCAACATCGAGGGCGAGGGCCAGGTGACCATGCGCGAACTGGTTCGAAACTGCCTGCGTATGCGGCCCGAGCGCATCATCGTCGGCGAAGTCCGCGGACCGGAAGCGTTCGACCTGTTGCAGGCCATGAATACCGGCCACGACGGCTCGATGGGAACGCTGCACGCCAATAATCCCCGAGAAGCGCTGTCGCGTTGCGAATCGATGATCACGATGGGCGGCTTTTCGCTGCCGTCGCGCACCATTCGCGAAATGATCTGCGCCTCGATCGACGTCATCATCCAGGCGGCCCGCCTGCGCGACGGCTCGCGCCGCATCACTCACATCACCGAGGTGATGGGGATGGAAGGCGACACCATCATCACCCAGGACCTGTTCCTGTACGACATGACCGGCGAGGACGCCAACGGCAACATTATCGGCCGGCACCGCTCGACCGGCATCGGGCGGCCGCGGTTCTGGGATCGGGCGCGTTATTACGGCGAGGAGAAGCGGCTGGCGGCCGCGATCGACGCCGCCGAAGTCATTGCAGAGGTCTAGGGATCGGGCCCATGAACATGCAGACGCTGGCATTCGCTTTTCTGGCCGCCACCGCGTTCGGCGGCCTCGCATGGGTATTCGTCTATCCGCTGCTCTCGGGAGAGAAGAAAGCCGAACAACGCCGCGCGTCCGTTTCGCGGGCGGAGCCGGTCGCGCGCCAGACCGACAAGGCGCAACGCTCGCGCCGCGAGCAGGTCGAAGGATCGCTTAAGGAAGTTGAGGCGCGCCGGCAAAAAGAGAAGAAGGTCGCGCTGAGTACCCGCCTCACCCAGGCTGGCCTTAACTGGACGACGCAGAAATTCCTGATCATCTCCGGCATTCTCGGAGTGGCATGCTTCGTAGTTGCCTTTTTCGCGGGCGGCGGACTGCTCGGAGCTCTCGGCCTGGCATTCGCCGCCGGTCTCGGCCTGCCGCGCTGGATTCTGAGCTATCTGAAGAAGCGCCGGGAAAAGGCTTTCCTGAAAGCGCTGCCGGATGCCGTCGACGTCATCGTTCGCGGCATCAAGGCCGGCCTGCCGCTGTTCGAGTCGATCAAGGTGGTCGCCGCCGACGCGCCGGAGCCGCTCAAAAGCGAATTCATCGCCATTATCGAAACCCAGGCGATCGGCATGCCGCTCGGCGAAGCCTGTTCGCGCCTGTTCGACCGGATGCCGGTGCCCGAAGCCAACTTCTTCGGGATCGTCATCGCGATCCAGCAAAAGTCCGGCGGCAACCTGTCCGAAGCCCTGGGCAACCTGTCCAAGGTGCTGCGCGACCGCAAGAAGATGGCCGAGAAGATCCAGGCCATGTCGATGGAAGCCAAGGCGTCCGCGGGCATTATCGGCTCGTTGCCGCCCATCGTCATGCTGCTCGTGTATCTGTCGACCCCCGACTACATCTCGCTGCTGTGGACCCACCCGACCGGGCAACTGATGCTGTGCGGCTGCGTGGTGTGGATGTCCTGCGGCATCTTCGTGATGAAGCGAATGATCAATTTCGATTTCTGACGGTGCAGCATGATTGATTTTCTGGTCGAAAAAATTCACGACGCGCGGTTCATGACCATGCTGCTCGCCGCCATTGCCGCCAGTTGCACCGCGTATACGCTGATCATACCGCTGTTCGCGGGCGAAGGCCTCGCCAAGCGCATGAAGGCGGTCGCCAGTGAGCGCGAACGGCTGCGCCAGCGCGAGCGCGACCGGCTCACCAAGACCGAAAAAGTTTCGCTGCGCCAGGCGCCGAAGCAGCTGGTCTCGAAAGTGGTGGAAGACTTCAACCTCGGAAAATGGGTGGCGCAGGAAGCCGCGCGCGAAAAGCTGGTGATGGCCGGATATCGCGGACAGGCGCCCTACATCACATTCCTGTTCTTCCGCATGGTAATGCCGGTCGTGTTCCTGATCGGATCGGTACTCTATGTGTTCGTGATTTCGCACATGGAGAAGTCCACGCCGGTGAAGATCGGCATGTGCATCGCCGCGGCCTATCTCGGTCTGCAGGCGCCGATGATCTTCCTGAAAAATGCCATCTCCAAGCGCCAGCTCTCGATCAAGCGGGCGTTTCCCGACGCGCTCGACCTGTTGCTGATCTGCATCGAGTCCGGCATGTCGATCGAAGTCGCGTTCCGCAAGGTCAGCGTCGAGATCGGATCGCAGTCGGTGGCGCTTTCGGAGGAATTCACGCTGACCACGGCGGAACTGTCCTATCTGCAGGACCGCAAGGTGGCGTATGAAAATCTGGCGAAGCGCACCGGCCTGGAGGGCGTGAAATCGGTCTGCCTGGCCTTGCAGCAGTCCGAACGCTACGGCACGCCGCTGGCTACGAGCTTGCGGGTGATGGCGCAGGAAAATCGCGACATGCGCATGAACGAGGCCGAGAAGAAGGCGGCGGCGCTGCCACCGAAGCTGACGGTGCCGATGATCCTGTTCTTCCTGCCGGTGTTGTTCGTGGTCATTCTCGGACCGACGGGGATCAAGGTCGCGGCGATGCAGTGAAGGCCAGCCAAGAATACGGATAAACGAGCCCCCGAGGCGGTTAGTAGCAATCAACTCCTAGTTGCTGTAGTCTATGTCACTGCGCCCAATGGAATGGGACTCAAATGGACGTTGACAAGCGCTCGATCTGGATTGTTATCGGTCTCTACTCACTTGTTTCGGTCGCAATCTATTGGTGGGTCGAAAGCGGCTCCGCATTCAAAGTTACTGTCCCAACAGAGGGTGACGCCACTACTCAGCATGAGCAGGCGATTAAGGCCCTGGATGGCGTAGCGGATGTCGGAATCAAAGTCGCGACGACCCTTGTCGGTCTCGGTGCTGCCATTCTCTTGGGCTTCAAATCCGGATTGAAATTGACGACTCCAATTCGAATATTTGTACTGCTTGCTACTGCGTGTTTTCTCCAATCGGCTTTCTATGCGGTATTGTGGCGACTGCGGATTGCAGAGCTATGGGTAAACAATAGCTTGGACCTTGTGTCCGCTCCTCGGCTCACATACCGCTATCAAGCTCATTTTCTGTTTTTTATGGCAGGTCTGGTGTGCATGGGTTTACTCGTTGCAAACGCGGCTCTAACAGGGCCAAAAGACGGGAGTGGGGAAGAGTCATGAAAATCCTGTTGGCAGGCTTGGGCCTAATTACGTTTACCACCGCAGCGAGCGCTCAAGCGCAGGACACGAACGTCTTGGAAAGAGAACTGCAGAAATCCGGAGTATACATGACAGCAGCCGCCACGAATCAATTCAGACAACTAGTTGCCGCAGATTTTGTGCAAGGGGCTGAAAAGGCGGGCTTTACGCGCGACCAAAGCTTTAAGTTTGCTAACTCAATCGTAATCGGCAACATTCGTGCCGTACCAGGTGGTAGTGCTGGTTTCTATGTTGCCGACGACGGCCGTTCAAACGGTCCAGCTTCAATTCCCGCAAACGCAACCTCTCTAGTCAATTACTTACTGTCATTTGCGAGTGCCGAGAAAGTTGGCGTTTACCTCCAAAAGTTTTCAACAATCAAAATTGAGGTTCAACCAGCACCGCCTCGCGATTACAAGATCGTCATCAACGGTGAAGCCTGCCCAGCCACTGAGAAGAGCGAATATAAAGTTATGCCCGGCGAGTCTTCAGTCAATGTCTCTAGGCCCGCAATACCTACTTGCGAATGGAAGGGGCCTATTGCGGCGGGGCAGACACAGGTCATTCCTTGCAAATTATGAGCGCTATCCGCAACTACGAAGGATAGATCAGTCCTGGCGGCTGAGCGCCGCCACCGGCATGGTCCGCTCGGTGCCGCGCGGCCCGTCCTTGCGGCTGAGCATCTGCTTCAGGTAAGCGACGTTGGCGGCCGCTTCCTCCGCCGGAAGATCGGCCTTGACGATGGTCTCGGCCTCGGCGAAGCGGCCCTGCAGACCGACCACCAATCCCAGATTCTGCCGCACCCGCGTATCAGCCCTGGCACTGCCATAGGCCCGGCGCAGAGTCTCCTCGGCCTTTGGCAGATCCTTCGACAGCACATAGGACATGCCGAGATTGGACAGCACCGAAGGCTCCTCCGGCGCGATTTTCAGCGCGCTGGCATAGTAGCGGCGGGCTTCGTCGTGGCGGGCGAGCTGATCCAGCGCGGTTCCCTGCACCGACAGGATCCGCCAATCCGGATTTTCCGGGGAATGGGCGCGGCTGAGAACGTCGAGCCCTTGCTTGAAATTGCCGTTGTCAACCAGCGCGCGGCCGTAGCCGGCAAGCAGTTCCTTGTTGCCGGGATGGGCGATGGTGGCCTGTTCGAGCACGGCGACGGCCTGGCTGCGCTGCCCCGTGGCGCGCAGCGCCTGGCCATAACGCAGCGCCGCGTCGGCATCCTTGGAATTGGCGCGGTAGCGCTCGCCATACGCTTCGACTGCGCGCCGCGGGTCGGCATCGGCGCTCGCGTCGGTTTTTGGAGAAGTGATCGACCCGGTGATGTCGGACATGGTCTGGCAGCCGCCAAGGCCAGCGGCCAACATCGCCGTCACGGCCGCGGAGGCGAGGAGCCGGGCAACACTGGACTGCTGACGCATGGCACTTTAACTCATGATAGCGGCGCATCGATCGAGCCGAATGCGCTTAAGCAATAGACTGTTAACCCTAACGGCCGGTTAATCTAGCCCGCACCGCCGCGCCCTGCCCGCCGCAACAAGACCGAGAACCGCATGCATTCCGCCTTTGAAATCGAACCTGCCACCTCCACCATTCCGATCACCTTTGTCACCAGGGCGACATGGAACGACATCGCTGCGGCCCTGCCCGTGCAGGCGCGGCAGTTCGCGGAAGCCAACGAATTTGCGGGCAAGCCGGGAGCCTGCCTGACGCTGCCGTCGGCGGACGGGCAAATCGCACAGGTGCTGTTCGGGATCGAGGATGAGACCGCCAAATGGCGCGACCTGTTCCGGCCGGGCCAGTTGCCCGGCCTGCTGCCGCCGGGCGTCTACCATTTTGCCAATGCGCCCCACGACACGCGCCTTGCCGCGCTTGCCTTTGCGCTCGGCAGCTACCGGTTCGGCCGCTATCGCAAGAATGATGCCCGCAATGTCAGGCTGGTTCCGCCCCAAGGGTTCGACATCGCCGACATCGCGCGGATGGCCGAGGCGGCGGCGCTCGCGCGCGACCTGATCAATACGCCCTCGAACGACATGGGACCGGAAGAGCTTGCGGCTGCGGCACAAGAACTTGCCCGGCGTTTCGGTGCGAATTTCAGCTGCATCGTCGGCGACGACCTGACGCGGCAGAATTTCCCCCTGATCCATGCGGTCGGAATGGCATCGACCCGCGCGCCGCGGCTGATCGATTTTTCCTGGGGCGATCCCGCGCACCCCAAAGTGACGCTGGTCGGCAAAGGCGTCTGTTTCGATACCGGCGGGCTCGACCTGAAACCATCCACCGGCATGCTGATCATGAAGAAGGACATGGGCGGCGCCGCCAATGTTCTGGCGCTGGCGTCGATGGTGATGGATGCCAAGCTCAAGGTGCGGTTGCGGGTCCTGATTCCCGCGGTGGAAAATGCGGTGGCCGGCAATGCCTTCCGGCCGCTCGATGTTTTCCCCTCGCGCAAGGGTTTTACGGTGGAGATCGGCAACACCGACGCCGAAGGCCGGCTGGTGCTCGCCGACGCGCTGGCGCTGGCCGATGAAGAGAAGCCGGATCTGCTGATCGATCTGGGCACCCTGACCGGCGCGGCCCGGGTGGCGCTCGGCCCGGATTTACCGCCTTTTTATAGCAGCGATGAGACGCTGGCGCTGGACCTCGCGCGATGCGCGGCCGAGGAGAACGATCCATTGTGGCGATTGCCGCTGTGGAGTCCTTACGACAGCTGGCTGGATTCCAAGGTCGCGGACATCAACAACGCGCCGTCGGGCGCATTCGCCGGCTCCATTACCTGCGCGCTGTTCCTGCAGCGCTTCGTCGAAGCCGCGAAGAGCTGGCTGCATGTCGATATCTACGGCTGGACGCCGACGGCAAAGCCGGCGCGCCCCGAAGGCGGTGAATGCCAGGCCGCGCGCGCGATCTACAGGCTGCTGAGCGAACGTTATGGATGACCCGCGGCTGACCCCGGCGCGACCGGACCTCGCTGCAAAATATCTCGAAGGCAAGGTCAAGGCCACGCGCTTCGTCGCGGGCGAGGAATTCGAGATTGTCGACGCGATCGCGCCATTGCGGCGCGCTCCTTCTTCCGACGCGGAGCTGGCGACGCAGGCCTTGAGGGGCGAGCGCGTCACGATCTACGACCGCAACGGCGAAGGCTGGGCGTGGGGCCAGTTGAACAGCGACGGTTATGTCGGCTGGCTTCCCGATCGCATGCTGGCTGAGCCGGGGGCCATGCCGACCCTTAAAGTCACCGCATTACTGGCATTCGCGTTTCCTGGTCCGTCGATCAAGCTGCCGCCCATCGACGCACTGCCTTTTGCAGCCAGGGTCAGCATCTCGCGCAACGACGGCGGATTTGCCGTCACCCATGATGGTTGTTATTTGCCGCAGCAGAACCTCGGTGCGCTCAACGCCCGTGAACACGATTTCGTCGCGGTCGCGGAACGCTTCGTCGGAACGCCGTATCTGTGGGGCGGCAAGACCAGCCTCGGCATCGATTGTTCCGGCCTGGTGCAGATCGCGCTTAATGCCGCCGGCACCGGCTGTCCGCGCGACAGCGATATGCAGGAACAGGCATTGGGACGGGTTTTGTCGCCATCGGAATCGAAAAACCTGCAGCGCGGCGACCTGATCTTCTGGAACGGCCATGTCGCAATCGCGCGCGATGCCGAAACAATCGTTCACGCCAACGCGCATCACATGGCGACGGCGGTCGAAACCACCCGCGACGCCATCGCGCGGATCAAGGCCGCCGGCAGCGAGGTGACAAGCATCAAACGATTGTAAATGAAACTCGTCATGGCCGGGCTTGTCCCGGCCATCCACGTCTTTGGTATCCCGAAAAAGCAGGACGTGGATACCCGGGACAAGCCCGGGCATGACGGCGTAAGAAACTTTTTACTCCGCAACAGCGCCGCCCGACGCAGCTTCGATCCGGAACGCGGCGGCGAACAGCGCGCGGGTGTAATCGGTCTTCGGATTCTTGAACAGCTCCGAGGCCGGCCCCTCTTCCACCACCTTGCCATGGCGCATCACGATCAGATGGCTCGCCAGCGATGCGACCACGCGCAGGTCATGCGAAATGAACATGTAGGTGAGGTCGCGCCGGCGTTGCAGTTCGCGCAACAGATCGACCATCTGCGCCTGGAACAGCATGTCGAGCGCTGATGTAGGCTCATCCAGCACCACGAAATTCGGCTCCAGCACCGCCGCGCGCGCGATCGAGATGCGCTGGCGCTGGCCGCCGGAGAACTCATGCGGATAGCGGAACCGGGTGGCGGGGTCCATGCCCACATCCTGCAGCGCCTTGATCACGCGCGCCTCACGTTCGGCCTCCGAGAGCGCGCGTTGATGCACGGAAAGGCCCTCGGCAACGATATCACCGACCGACATTCGCGGGCTCAGCGCGCCAAACGGATCCTGAAACACGATCTGCATATCACGGCGGAACGGCCGCATCGCCTTGAAACGCAGGCCTTGAATATCCCGGCCCAAAAACACGATCGGTCCGTCGGACGAAATCAGCCGCAACAGCGCCAGCCCGAGCGTGGTCTTGCCGGAGCCGGATTCGCCGACCACACCCAGCGTCTCGCCCTTGCGCACCGACAGGCTGACGCCATCGACCGCCTTGATGTGTCCGACGGTCGAGCGGAGCAATCCTCGCTTGACCGGAAACCAGACTTTCAGGTCGTTGGTCGACATCACCACCGGCGCATCTGGCCGCGGCGGCGCCGGATCGGGTTTCGGCTCTGCAGCCAGCAGCGCCTTGGTGTACGGATGCTTCGGCGCGGTAAAAACCTGCTCGACCGGTCCCTGCTCGACGATCTTGCCGTTGTTCATGACGCAGACGACGTCGGCGATGCGGCGGACGATGCCGAGATCATGGGTGATGAACAGCAGGCTCATGCCGAGCCGGGCGCGAATATCCGCCAGCAGCGCCAGGATTTGCGCCTGCACGGTGACATCAAGCGCCGTGGTCGGCTCGTCTGCGATCAAAAGGTCCGGCTCGTTCGCCAGCGCCATCGCGATCATCACGCGTTGGCGCTGCCCCCCCGACAATTGGTGCGGGTAGCTGGCGAGCCGGGTTTCCGGCTCGGGAATGCCGACCTGGGTCAACAATTCCAGCGTCCGCGCCCGCGCCATCGCGCCGCGGATGCCGCTGTGCAGCTGTAGAATCTCGCCGATCTGCGCCTCGATGGTGTGCAGCGGATTGAGCGACGTCATCGGCTCCTGGAAGATGATCGAAATATCGTTGCCGCGAATGCCGCGGATTTCGCGCTCCGACAGATTGAGCAATTCGCGCCCCTTGAAGCGGATGTAGCCGGAGGGATGCGACGCGGTGGGATAGGGCAGCAGCTTCAGGATCGACAGCGCACTGACCGACTTGCCCGATCCGGATTCGCCGACCAGCGCCACGCATTCGCCGCGCTTGATCTCGAACGAGATGCGATCGACCGCAAGCGAACTGCCGCTGGGCTGGTGAAACGCCACCGACAAATCGCGGACATCGAGCAGCGGCTGGTTGATGGCGTCCATGCCCGGTCCTACCTGAACGTCTTGCGCGGATCGAACGCGTCGCGCACGGCTTCGCCGATGAAGATCAGCAGCGACAGCATGATTGCGACTGCGAAGAAGCCTGTAAACCCGAGCCACGGCGCCTGAACGTTGGCCTTGCCTTGCGACAGCAACTCGCCGAGCGATGGCGAGCCCGGCGGCAGCCCAAAACCGAGAAAATCCAGCGCGGTCAGGGTCATCACCGAGGACGAGACGATGAACGGCAGGAAGGTCATGGTCGCCACCATGGCGTTCGGCAGCAAATGCCGGAACATGATGACGGCATTCGAGACGCCGAGTGCACGGGCCGCCATGATGTATTCGAAATTGCGCCCGCGCAAAAATTCCGCGCGCACCAGGCCGACCAGCGACACCCATGAGAACAACAGCAGGATGCCGAGCAGGACAAAGAATCCCGGCACCAGCACCGACGACAGGATCAGCAGCAGATACAGCGAGGGGATCGCACTCCATACCTCGATGAAGCGCTGGAAGCCGAGATCGACCCAGCCGCCGAAGTAACCCTGCACCCCGCCTGCGGCGACGCCGATCACAGATGAAATGATCGTCAGCGCCAGACCGAACAGCACTGAGATGCGGAAGCCATAGATCAGGCGCGCCACTACGTCGCGGCCCTGGTCGTCGGTGCCGAGCCAGTTGTATTCGAGATCGCGACAGCTGTTGAGGCCCTTGCGCTCGACCACCTCCCTGCACTGCGCCTCGGTCAGCATCCAGGTCGGCTTCGACGGCGCCGGCGTCGGAAGATCGAGATTGTGCGTATCGTAGGAATAGCGGATCAACGGCCAGATGATGGTGCCGCCCTTCTCCTTGATCAGCTTCTGCAGATAAGGATCGCGATAGTCGGCGGCGGTCTCGAAATCTCCGCCGAAAGTGGTCTCCGAATAGCTGACGAAGGCTGGCCAGTACAAATGTCCGTCGAACTTGATGAAAAACGGGCGGTCGTTGGCGATCAGTTCCGCGAACAGCGAGACCACGAACAGGATCAGGAAAATCCAGAACGACCAGTAACCCCTGCGGTTGGATTTGAAGTTCTGCCAGCGCCGCTGATTGAGCGGCGAAATGCCAAGCGGATGGCGCGACGGCGGTACGGCCTCGCCGACCGGCGTCAGCGTCGTGGTTTCGATCGGCGGCGCGGTGGGTGGCGCGGTGATGGTCATCAGACTTCCCGCGCCTCGAAATCGATTCTCGGATCGATCCACATGTAGGCCAGATCGGAGACCAGGTTCACCACCAGGCCAACCAGCGAGAAGATGAACAGCGTCCCGAACACCACCGGATAGTCGCGGTTGAGCACGCTCTCGAATCCGAGCAGGCCGAGGCCATCCAGCGAAAAGATGGTTTCGATTAGCAAGGAACCTGAGAAGAACGCGTGGATGAACGCGCCGGGAAAGCCGGCGATCACGATCAGCATGGCGTTGCGGAAGATGTGGTTATACAGCACCTGCCGTTCGCTGCAGCCCTTGGCGCGCGCGGTCATCACATATTGCTTGCGGATTTCGTCGAGAAACGAATTCTTGGTCAGCAGCGTCATGGTGGCGAAGGCGCCGAGCACCATCGAGATCAGCGGCAGAGAGATGTGCCAGAAATAGTCGAGAATTTTCCAGTACCAGGGAAACTGGCTCCAGCCGTCCGAGGTCAGTCCCCGCAGCGGAAAGATGCTCATGAACGAACCGCCGGCGAACAGGATGATCAGCAGGATCGCGAACAGAAATCCGGGGATCGCGAAGCCTATGATGATCACCGCCGAGGTCCAGGTGTCGAACCTGGAGCCATCCTGCACCGCCTTGCGGATGCCGAGCGGGATCGAGATCAGATAGGTCAGCAGCGTCATCCAGATGCCGAGCGACATCGAGACCGGCAGCTTCTCCTTGATCAGCTGCAGCACGCTGACATCGCGGAAATAGCTCTTGCCGAAATCGAACCGCGAGAAATTCCACAGCATCAAAGCGAAACGCTCCGGCGCCGGCTTGTCGAAACCGAACTGCTTTTCCAGGCTCTTGACGAAATCCGGGTCCAGCCCCTGCGCGCCGCGATATTTCGAGTTCACCGCGTCGCCGGATGCGCCCATCTGCGTTCGCGCGCCGAAATCGCCTCCCGACCCGCCCGAAACCCGGGAGCTGCCGCCGGTATCGGCGCCGCTCAACTGCGCGATCACGCGCTCCACCGGGCCGCCGGGGGCAAACTGCACCACGATGAACGATACGAACAAGATTCCCAGCAGCGTCGGGATCATCAGGAAAATGCGGCGGGCGATATATACGCTCATGGGCTATTTCGCCGGCTCGGGCTTGGCAGGTTCGATCCTGGATGCCTTGCCGGGATCGGACCACCACAGGATGCGCTCGCCGACGCTCGATGAATAGTTGTCGATCTGGTAGCGCGGCAATTTCTGCGGATGGTCGAACACGTCCCAATAGGCGACGGGGTGACTGGTGCGATACCACTGCGGCACCCAGTAACGACCTGCACGAAACACCCGGTCGAAGGCGCGGCACGCCGTGGTCAGGTCGGCCCGCGTATTGGCGTCGATGATGCGATCGATCAGCGCATCCAGCGCCGGACTGGCGATCCCGGCGAGATTGTACGATCCCTTGGTTTTCGCCGCCTGTGACGAGAAGAACGGCCGCATGCCGTCGCCCGGCGTCGCCGACATGCTGAAGCGCTCGATGGTCATGTCGAAATCGAAATCCTCCAGCCGGGCGCGGTATTGCACGGGATCGACAATGCGCAGGCTGGCCTCGATCCCCAGCGTGCCGAGATTCTTGATGTAAGGCGCGTGATGCGGCTGGATCGACGGTTCGTCGGCGAGAAACTCGATTCGGAATATGTCGCCGTTCGGCAGCAGCCGCTTGCCGTCCTTGATGACGAGCCCCGCATCCAGCAGAAGCTGCGAAGCCTTGCGCAACAGCGTGCGGTCCTGTCCCGACCCGTCCGAGACCGGCGGCACGAACAGCGCGCCGAACACCTCGTCCGGCACCTGGCCGCGGAACGGCTCCAGCAGCTTGAGTTCTTCCGGCGACGGCGGTCCGGTCACCATCATGTCCGAATTCTGGAACACCGAATGCGTCCGCGCATAGGCGCCATACATGATGGTCTTGTTGGTCCATTCGAAGTCGAAGGCGACGATCAGCGCCTCGCGCACGCGGGGGTCCTGGAATTTCTCGCGGCGGGTATTGATGAACCAGCCCTGCGCGCCCGACGGCGTTTCGTCGGGCAATATCTCGCGCTTGATGCGGCCGTCCTTGACCGCGGGGAAATCATAGCGCGTCGCCCACACACGCGCGGTGAATTCCTCGCGGTACAGATAGTTCTTCGCGGTAAAGCCCTCGAACGCCACGTCGCGGTCGCGATAAAACTCGTAACGCACGGTATCGAAATTATAAAGACCGCGCGCGACCGGAAGATCCGCGCCCCACCAGTCCTTGACCCGTTCGAATTCGATGTAGCGGTTGACTTCGAATTTGCCGACCTTGTACGGCCCGCTTCCCAGCGGGATGTCCAGCGTGGATTCGTCGAACGGCCGCGTTGCGTAATAGGCCTTCGAGAAAATCGGCAGGCCGGCAATATAGAGCGGCACATCGCGTGCGCGTTTGTCGGCGAAGGTCACGACCAGCGTCGCGTCGTCGGATGCTTCGGCTTTCACCATATCGCGCATCTGCTGCAGAATCAGCGGATGGCCTTTTGTCTTCAGCGTCGTCAGCGAAAACGCGGCGTCCTGCGCGGTGAGCCTGGTGCCGTCGTGAAATTTCGCTTCGGGCCGCAGCGTGAAGCGATAGACCATTCTGTCCGGTGAAATCTGCACCGATCTGGCCGCCAGGCCATACATCGCGTCCGGCTCGTCGCCCGCGCGCGCCATCAGCGCGGTGAATGTCAGATCCATGCCCTGCGCGCCCTCGCCTTTCAGGATAAAGGCGTTGAGCGAATTGAACGTCTGATAGGACTGATTGTTTGAACGTACCGCGGGGATCGTCGAAAACAGTCCGCCTTTCGGCGCGGCCAGATTGACGTAGTCGAAATGATGAAAATCGGGCGGATATTTCAGGTCGCCGAACACCGAAAGGCCATGCAGCTCGGGTCCCGCATCGACGGCCATCGCGGGCCGCAACCATGCAACACCGGCGGCGGCGATGCCGAGGCCCAGCACGTGCCGGCGGGAGAGCTGCGCCATGCGCGAAAAATCCCTCAAGATCGTTTGCCGATCCGGGCGGCTTTTTCGGCATCGAACCACCACAGCGCCGGCAAGCCGGAGCGACCGTATTTCGGCATCGGTTCGGCGTGGCTGAAGCGATCCCATCGCGCATAACGCGAAAAGCCATAGGTATACTGCGGCACCACGTAGAAATTCCACAGCAGCACCCGATCCAGCGCCCGGGTCGCGGCGACCAGCGTTGGGCGATCCTTGGCGAAAATCACCTTCTCGATCAGCGCATCGATGGCGGGATTCTTGATGCCGATGGTGTTGCGCGCGCCGGGCTGGTCCGCGGCCGGCGATCCCCAGAACTCGCGCTGCTCGTTGCCGGGCGACAGCGACTGCCCCCACTGGTCGATGATCATGTCGAAATCGAAACCGCGTAAGCGATTCTGATACTGCGCGTCGTCCACAGTGCGGATCGAGGCCGTCACCCCGATGCGCTCCAGCGATGGTTTGTAGAACAGCGCAATCCGCTCGGCGGATGGGTCCTGCACCAGAATCTCGACGGTGACCGGCTTGCCGGCCGCATCGACCAGCTTGCGCTCGCGCACCTCGAAGCCGGCTTCCTTCAGTAGCCGGGCGCTCTCGCGCAGATTGCTCCGCACCGCTTCCGGATTGCCGCCGACCGGATTGGCGTAAGCCGTCGTAAAGACCTCGGCGGGCACCTTGTCGCGCACGGTCTCCAGAATCTGCAGCTCTTCGCCCTGGGGCAGCCCGGATGACGCAAGCTCGGTGCCTTCGAAATAGCTGTTGATACGTTTGTACTGCCCGTAGAACAGCTGCTTGTTCATCTCCTCGAAATCGTAGGCGTAGTTGAAGGCGCGGCGCAGTCTCGCATCCTTGAACAGATCGCGGCGCAGGTTGAAGGCAAAGCCCTGCATCCGCCCGGAATCGTTGATCGGGAATTCTTCCCGGACGACGCGCTTGTCCTGGATCGCGGGGAAATCATAGGCGGTGGCCCACTGTTTCGCCGAATTCTCGGCGATCCAGTCGGCCTGATCGGCCTTGAAGGCCTCCAGCGCGACCAGGTTGTCGCGGAAGAACTCGAAGCGCAGTTCGTCGAAATTATTGGTGCCGATGCGGACCGGCAGCGTTTCGCCCCAGTAATCCTTGACCCGTTCAACGGAGACCGACCGCGCCGCGACGAAATCCTTGATCTTGTAGGGACCGGAGCCGAGCGGCTTCTCCAGCGTGGTCTGGGAAATATCGCGCTTGCGGCCTTCGCTGTCGTTGCCCTCCCACCAGTGCTTCGGCAGCACCGTCAGTTCGCCGACAATAGTCGGCAATTCCCGGTTTCCGGGCTGGTCGAAGGTGAACGTCACCTCGCGCTCACCGGTCTTTTCGGACTTCACCACATGCCGGTAATACGACGCGTACATCGGGCTGTATTTTTTCAACGTTTCGATCGAAAAGATCACGTCCTCCGGCGTCACCGGCTTGGCGTCGTGCCAGCGCGCCTCCTGGCGCAGCCGATACTTCACCCATGAAAAATCCTCCGGATGCGACGCCGCCTCGGCCAGCAGCCCGTAATAGGTGCCGACCTCGTCCTGCGAACGGGCCATCAGGGTTTCGTAGATCAACCCGACCGCCGGCGCGATCGAGCCCTTCACGCCGGATACGGCCAGATTGAAATTATCGAAGGTGCCGATCGATATCATGCGGGTGACGCCGCCTTTAGGCGCATCCGGATTGACGTAATCGAACCGCTTGAAGCCGGCGGGATATTTGATGTCGCCGAACAGCGACAGGCTGTGGCGCCAGACCGGTTCGCCGGCCGCCGTCTGCGCGCGCGCCACTCCCAAAGGGAGTGCCGCCGCAAAAGCCGGGGCGAGCGCGGCGAAAGCCGTGTTTTGCAGAAGACGTCGTCGGGTAATTGCCAAATGAAGAATTCCTGATGCTGTTCAACAAGGCGACTAGAGACGCAATATAAGGCAAGCTTTCGACCGATTATGTTGCTTTTTCCTCATGATACCAGCCCGCAGAGGGCGCCGGTGCGGCGAAACGTCCCGATAACGCGCATATGAAGCGCTGGTTGCCCGCAAACGAAAACGGCCAGGCAAAACCTGGCCGTTTGTGACGAAGAATTCATCTGACGCGAAGATCGTTACTTCGCCGCCGTCGGCAAGGGAACGGGACTATCCGCCAACGTGTGCAGATAATCGATGACGTCGGCGCGCTCGCTGTCTTTTTGAATTCCGGCAAAGCCCATCGCCGTGCCCGGGACGAAGCCCTTGGGATTGGCGATGAACTTGTTGAGGTCGTCATACGTCCACTTGCCGCCCTTGCCCTTCATGGCGGCGGAATAGTTGAAGCCGGCCTCGGAGGCACGGGCGCGTTCGACGATGCCGAAAAGGTTCGGGCCGACGCGGTTCGGACCACCCTTCTCGAAGGTATGGCAGGCCGCGCATTTCTTCGCAGCAGCGGCGCCCTTCTCGACCGACGCCGTCTCCAGCAGCTTCTCGATCGGCTCGGAGGGTGCGGCGGCTTCCTTGGCCCCGCCGGCGTGGTCATCTTCCTTCACCGCGATATCGTAGCCCGGCTTTTCCAGCTTGGTCGGCGCGAAAATCGCACCGGCGGTGAAACTCGACACCAGCAGGACGAGGCAGGTGGCGAGAACCGCACCGAGGATTTTATTGAGTTCGAAGGAGTCCATTTTCGATCAGGCTCCGAGCCGGGATTTCGACATTGAGGCCGGCTGAACGGCCAAAGATGAGCAACAGTTTGACGGCAGGAATCAGGCTTTCGCACTGCACCTTCAGCAGCGATGAGATATCGGTTTGCCCGCGCTCTGGCAACCCGTATAAACGCCCGAACTTTCGACCAATCCCCATCAAATTCCTGATCATTTCAATGTCCGAACCCCGCACTTTGGTGCTGATTCCGGCCCGCATGGCCGCCACCCGGCTGCCCGGCAAACCACTGCTGGACCTCGCCGGGCTGCCGATGATCGTCCATGTGCTGCGCCGGGCCGAGGCCGCCGGTATCGGCCGGGTTGCAGTCGCCACCGATACGCCTGAGATCGCGGCGGCCGTGAAATCCCACGGCGGGGAGACGGTGATGACCTCGGCCGATCACCCCTCCGGCTCGGACCGGATTTTTGAGGCGCTAGGCAAGCTCGATCCCTCCGGACAAGTCGAAATCGTCATCAACCTGCAGGGCGATTTTCCGACCATTAGCCCTGACAATATCCGCGACGTGCTTGGGCCGCTGCGCGATCCGGCGGTCGATATCGCCACGCTGGCGGCAGAAATTCACACCGAGGAGGAAAGCGCCAACCCGAACGTGGTCAAGATGATCGGCTCGCGGGTCGGGGCGCGGCGGCTGCGCGCACTGTACTTTTCGCGCGCCACCGCTCCCTGGGGCGACGGGCCGCGCTATCACCACGTCGGATTATATGCATACCGCCGCAAGGCGCTGGAGCGCTTCGTGGCGCTGCCGCCCTCCCCGCTGGAACTGCAGGAGAAGCTGGAGCAGCTCAGGGCGCTCGAGGCCGGCATGCGGATCGACGTGACCATCGTGGATACGGTGCCGCGCGGCGTCGATACCCCCGCCGACCTCGAAACCACGCGCCAGATACTAGCCAAAACCTGAGCGGCTGTTAGAAGGCGCCATGACCAAGACCATAAAAGTTGCATTCCAAGGCGAGCCCGGCGCGAATTCGCACATCGCCATTGTCGAAGCCTATCCCGATGCCGAACCGTTGCCCTGCGCCACCTTCGAGGACGCGCTGGCCGCAATCTCCTCCGGCGAGGCTGAACTCGGCATGATCCCGATCGAAAATTCGGTCGCGGGCCGGGTCGCCGACATTCATCATTTGCTGCCAGCTTCCGGGCTGTTCATCGTCGGTGAATGGTTTTTGCCGATCAGGCATCAACTGATGGCGCCGCGCGGCGCCGTGCTGACCGATATCAAGACGGTCGAGAGCCACATCCATGCGCTCGGCCAGTGCCGCCGCATCATCCGCAAGCTCGGCATCAAGCCGATGGTTGCCGCCGATACCGCGGGAAGCGCGCGCATCGTCGCCGAACGCGGCGACAAGCGCGCCGCTGCGATTGCGTCGCGGCTCGCCGCCGACATTTACGGCCTCGATATCCTGGCCGAGGATGTCGAGGACGAAACCCATAACACCACGCGCTTTGTGGTGCTCGCGCGCGCGGCCGACTGGGCCAAGCAGGGCTCGGGACCGCTGGTCACCACTTTTGTTTTCCGGGTGCGCAACCTTCCCGCAGCGCTCTACAAGGCGATGGGAGGCTTCGCCACCAACGGCGTCAACATGACCAAGCTGGAAAGCTACATGGTCGACGGCAATTTCTTTGCCACGCAATTCTATGCCGATGTCGACGGGCATCCCGAGGACAGAAATCTGGCATTCGCGCTGGAGGAACTGAAATTCTTCTCGCGCGAATTCCGCATTGTCGGCGTCTATCCCGCCCACCCCTTCCGCGCCACGTTCGCGGAAAAGGCGGAGTAACAAAGGCCGTCATTCCGGGGCGCGCGAAGCGCGAGCCCGGAATGACGAGTTGAGAGATCGCGCCTAAGCCGCCCCCTGCTTGCCCAACCCGAACGCATCCGCCAGCAGGCTGTAGGACTTCTTGCGCGATTCGTGGTCGTACACCGCGGTGATGATCATCAACTCATCGGCCTGGCTCGCCGTAATCATCGGCTGCAACTTCGCCATTACGGTCGCGGGGCTGCCGACAAACAGCCGCTCGCGGTTGCGTGCGATCGAGGCGCGTTCGGCGTCGGTGTAGGGATAAGCGGCGGCTTCCTCGACACTGGGCAACGGCAGATACTGGCCGCGGTCGCGGCGCAACCGGTTGAGTTCCATCGACGACGCCAGCCGCTCGGCCTCTGCGTCGGTCTCGGCCGCGACGACGGCGACTGCGAGAATGCCGTGCGGCTTCGCCCGCCAGCCCGACGGCTTGAAGCGAGCGCGGTAATGCGTCAGCGCCTCGATCGCGTCATACGAAGCGAAATGGTGTGCGAACGCAAAACCCATTCCCACTTGCGCTGCGAGTTCCGAACTGTAGTCGCTGGAGCCGAGCAGCCAGATCGGCGGCAAGGGCGTGTCATCCGGCATCGCCACCACATTGTTGTAGGGATGGCCGGGCGGGAAATCGCGGGTCTCCCACAAGGTCAGTTCATGCAGCCGTTCCAGAAAATCGTCGCCCTCGCGGCGATCGAGCCGGCTGCGCAGGGCATGCGCGGTGGCGCCATCGGTGCCCGGCGCGCGGCCTAAACCCAGATCGATCCGCCCTGGAAACAGCGCCTCCAGCATCTTGAAGCGTTCGGCGACCATCAGCGGCGCATGGTTCGGCAGCATCACGCCGCCAGAGCCGACATGGATACGGCTGGTTACGGCCGCGATCTGCCCGATCATCAGATCCGGCGCGGGGCTCGCGACCGACGACAGATTGTGATGCTCGGCCAGCCAGTAGCGGACATAGCCGAGCGCGTCGGCATGAACAGCCAGATCGATGCTGTTACGCAGCGCCGCAGCCGGTTTGGTGCCGGTGGTGACGACCGAAAGGTCGAGAATGGAAAGCGGGATCATGGCGTCAAGCTAATGCGTCGGGGCACGCGGACAAAGGGCCTGATCGCGCAGGTCAGGAACGCATTGGCCGTCCGGGCGGTTCGTGGTTTGCGCAATGAAGTGGGACAATTACGAAAACGTGCTACAGATTTTATCTGCCCATCAGTATTTCAGCGTATTTAACTGCCCAACAATCCATAATTACGTGTTCAAAAGTCATGCGTTTCCGTAAAGTGGGCAATTTCCCACTAGCAATGGGCTGTTTCAATAATCAGGTTTGGCTTATTTTAGGAGCTTGCAGCTAGGCGTAAAGCGCTCGCGCAGGTCGAGTGGAGTTTGAACTGTCATGACTGAGGTTACACCCCCCGGCTCCGCGCAAAAACGTCCGGCCATCTCGTTCGAGTTCTTTCCGCCCAAGACCGCGGAGATGGAGCGCAATCTGTGGGACACCATCACCCGGCTTGCGCCGCTCGCTCCGAATTTCGTGTCCGTCACCTATGGCGCCGGCGGATCCACCCGCGAGCGCACCCATTCGACCATCGCCCGCATTCTCGCCGAGACCCGTCTCACCCCCGCCGCGCATCTTACCTGCGTCGACGCGCCCTGCGCTGACGTCGATGACGTGGTGGCGCAGTATCATCAGGTCGGCGTGCGCCACATCGTGGCGCTGCGCGGCGATCCCTCCAGCGGTTTAGGCGGCAGCTACGCGCCGCATCCGCTAGGCTACAGCAGTTCGGCCGATCTCGTAGCCTCTATCAAGCGCCGCTACGGCGACATCGAGGTGACGGTGTCGGCCTATCCGGAGCGGCACCCGGAAAGTCCGAGTTTCGACGCCGATATCGACATGCTGCAGGCGAAAGTCGATGCCGGCGCCAGCCGCGCCATCACCCAGTTCTTCTTCGATAACGATCTCTACTTCCGCTATCTCGACCGCGTCCGGGCGCGCGGCATAAATATCCCGATCGTGCCCGGCATCCTCCCGGTGCAGAATTTCAAGCAGGCCGCCAATTTCGCCAAGCGCACCGGCGCCAGCATGCCGGACTGGCTGGCGCAGAAATTCGAAGGTCTCGATGACGACGCCGAGACCCGCAAGCTGGTCGCGGCCACCGTCGCCGCCGGCCAGGTACAAAAACTCGCCAAGCAGGGCGTCGATACCTTTCACTTCTACACCATGAATCGCGCGGATCTCGTGTTCGCGATCAGCCATCTGCTGGGCATCCGCCCCAATGGCGCACAGAAAGCCGCCTGATCCGATGACTGTGTCTGTTTCTCCGAAGCGAACCGAACTGCTTGCGCTGGCGCGCGAGCGCATCCTGGTGCTCGACGGCGCCATGGGCACCATGATCCAGGCGCTGGAATACGACGAGGCCGAGTTTCGCGGCGAGCGCTACAAGGATTTCCACCGCGACCTGCGCGGCAACAATGACCTGTTGATCCTGACGCAGCCGAAGGCAATCGAGGATATCCACGCCAATTATCTGCGCGCCGGCGCCGATATCGTCGCCACCAACACGTTTTCATCGACCTCGATCGCGCAGGCCGATTACGATCTCTCCAGCATCGCCTATGAGATGAACCGCGAGGGTGCAATACTCGCCCGCGCAGCTGCTGCGCGCGTCACGGCCGAAGACGGCAAGCCGCGCTTTGTCGCCGGCGCGATCGGCCCGACCAACCGCACCGCCTCGATCTCGCCGGATGTGTCCAGCCCTGGTTTTCGCGCCGTGACCTTCGACGATCTACGCACGGCATACGGCGAGCAGATCAACGGCCTGCTCGATGGCGGCGCCGACCTGCTGCTGGTCGAAACCATCTTTGACACGCTCAACGCCAAGGCGGCGCTGTATGCCATCGCCGAAATCGCGGAAGCGCGCGGCATCGACGTGCCGGTGATGATCTCGGGCACCATTACCGACAAGTCCGGCCGGCTGCTCTCCGGCCAATTGCCGGAAGCGTTCTGGAATTCGGTGCGCCACGCTGGGCCCATCACGGTCGGCTTCAACTGCGCGCTCGGTGCCGAAGATTTGCGCGCGCACATCGCCGATATCGGCCGCGTCGCCGATACGCTGGTCTGCGCCTATCCCAACGCCGGCCTGCCCAACGAATTTGGCGCCTATGACGAAAGCCCGGAATTCATGGCCGGGCTGATCGGCGAATTCGCCGCAAGCGGCTTGGTCAATATCGTCGGCGGCTGCTGCGGCACCACGCCCGATCATATCGCAGCGATTGCCGCCGCGGTCGCGCCGCACAAGCCGCGCGAGGTCCCGACGATCGAACCACGGCTGCGGTTGTCCGGCCTGGAGCCGTTCGAACTGACGCCGGCAATCCCCTTCGTCAATGTCGGCGAGCGCACCAACGTCACCGGCTCGGCCAAATTCCGCAAGCTGATCACGGCGGGCGACTACACCGCCGCGTTGCAGGTGGCGCGCGACCAGGTCGAGAACGGCGCCCAGATCATCGACGTCAACATGGACGAGGGCTTGCTGGATTCCGAAGCCGCGATGGTGACGTTCCTCAATCTCGTCGCCGCCGAGCCGGACATCGCCCGCGTGCCGGTCATGGTCGACTCCTCGAAATTCGCCGTGATCGAAGCCGGCCTGAAATGCGTACAGGGCAAGCCGGTGGTGAATTCGATCTCGATGAAGGAAGGCGAGGAGAAGTTCATCCACGAGGCCAGGATCGCGCGGCGTCATGGCGCCGCCGTGGTGGTGATGGCGTTCGACGAGGCCGGCCAGGCCGATACGTTCGCGCGCAAGACCGAGATCTGCAAGCGCGCCTACGACATTCTGGTCGGGCAACTCGACTTCCCGCCGGAAGACATCATCTTCGACCCGAACATCTTTGCGATCGCGACCGGCCTCGAAGAGCACGACAATTACGGCGTCGACTTCATCGAGGCGACGCGCTGGATCCGCCGGAACCTGCCGCATGCGCATATTTCCGGCGGCGTCTCCAACCTGTCGTTCTCGTTCCGCGGCAACGAACCGGTACGCGAGGCGATGCACTCGGTGTTTCTCTACCATGCCATCAGGGCAGGCATGGACATGGGCATCGTCAATGCCGGACAGATGATCGTCTATGACGACATCGATCCCGAGCTGCGGCAGGTCTGCGAAGACGTGATTCTCAACCGCGATCCCGGCGCATCGGAACGGCTGCTGGCGCTGGCGGAAAAATTCCGCGGCAAGGAGAAGCAGACCAGGGAACAAGATCTGGCCTGGCGCGAATGGCCGGTCGACAAGCGGCTGTCCCACGCGCTGGTGCACGGCATTACCGAGTTCATCGAGGCCGACACCGAGGACGCGCGCAAGGTAGCCGAACGCCCGCTCAACGTGATCGAAGGCCCGCTGATGGCCGGCATGAACATCGTCGGCGACCTGTTCGGCGACGGCAAGATGTTCCTGCCGCAGGTGGTGAAATCGGCGCGGGTGATGAAGCAGGCGGTGGCCTATCTGATGCCGTTCATGGAAGAGGAGAAGGCGCGCAATCTCAAGGCCGGTATCGTCGGCGACGGCCGCAACTCCGCCGGCAAGATCGTGCTCGCCACCGTGAAGGGCGATGTTCACGACATCGGCAAGAACATCGTCGGCATCGTGCTCCAGTGCAATAATTTCGAGGTGATCGACCTCGGCGTCATGGTGCCGGCCGCGAAAATCATCGAGACCGCGAAGGCCGAAGGCGCCGACATCATCGGCCTCTCCGGCCTGATCACGCCCTCGCTCGACGAAATGAGCTTCCTCGCCGGCGAGCTGGAGCGGCAGGGGCTGAACGTGCCGCTGCTGATCGGCGGCGCAACCACCAGCCGCGTCCATACCGCGGTGAAGATCGACCCGAAATACTCAGGCGGTCCGGTGGTGCATGTCAACGACGCCAGCCGCGCCGTCGGCGTCGCCTCCGCGCTGCTGTCGCCGGAGCGCCGCGAGGCCTATGCGGCGGAGGTGCGTGCGGACTATGCAAAAATTTCCGCGGCGCATTTTCGCGCGCAGGCCGACAAGAAGCGGCTGAAGCTCGCCGATGCGCGCGCCAACGCCGTCGCCATCGACTTTGCGAAGACGCCGCCGAAGAAGCCGACGTTCTTCGGCATCAAGACATTCCGCGATTATGACCTCGCGGAGCTTGTCGACTACATCGACTGGACGCCGTTCTTCCAGACATGGGAGCTGACCGGGCGCTATCCTGCGATATTGGACGACCCGAAAGTCGGCGAAGTCGCGCGCTCGCTCTATGACGACGCCCGCAAGATGCTCGACCTGATTGTAAAAGAGAACTGGTTCAAGGCGCAGGCTACTATCGGCTTCTGGCCGGCGAACTCCGATGGCGATGACATCGCGGTCTATGCAGACGACAGCCGCAAAACGAAGATCGCGACCTTTCATACGCTGCGCCAGCAACTGGAGAAGCGCGAGGGCCGCTTCAACGCCGCGCTGTCGGATTTCATCGCACCTCGCGCATCGGGCGTACCGGATTATATCGGATCGTTCGTGGTCACCGCCGGGATCGGCGAGGATATCATCGCCGACCGCTTCAAGAACGCCAACGACGACTACTCCTCGATCCTGTGCAAGGCGCTGGCGGATCGTCTCGCCGAAGCCTTTGCCGAGCGGATGCATGCGCGCGTGCGCCGCGAGTTCTGGGGCACCGCGCCAGACGAGACGCTTGCGCCCGATCAACTCATTCTCGAACAATATGCCGGCATCCGCCCCGCTCCCGGCTATCCCGCGCAGCCCGATCACACCGAGAAGGCCACGCTGTTCCGCCTGCTCGATGCGGAGGCGACGGCCGGCGTGCGGCTTACCGAAAGCTTTGCGATGTGGCCGGGCTCGTCGGTGTCGGGCTTGTATTTCTCGCATCCGGAAAGTTTCTATTTCGGCGTCGGCAAGATCGAGCGCGATCAGGTCGAGGATTACGCCGCGCGGAAAGGCTGGAGCATCGCGGAAACCGAGCGCTGGCTGGCGCCAGTGCTCAATTACATTCCGGCCGGCGACAAGATGCCGACGCTGGCGTCTACAACGGTTGTGCCGGAGCCGGCGAACGATGTGGCCTCACATCCGCCCGGCTGCACCTGCGCGGTGCATCTCGCCTATCGCAAGAAGGCCGTAAGGGCGGGGTAGCGGAGATGCTGCGTGCCCCGGACGCAGCGCAGCGCCTCTTCGGCGGTGCGCTGCAGAGCCGGGGCCGTACCAAGGCGCGGCGCTCGGTACGATCCCGGTTCTGCGAAGCGGCACTTCGCGCCGCATCGCGCCCGGGAAACGAGTGCGTGATCTAAAATTTCAAACAGCCAAGCTCTCGCATTCTCGCGGCGCAAAGCGTCCGAGGTTTGCTGGTCCCTCGCAAACCGCGCGAGGGGGGTGGAGCGGCGGGAGGCGCCAGGGTGCAGTGACGTAGCACCCTTGTGAGGCGGGATTAACCTACCCACCTCGCGCGGTAAGGCTCCGCGCGCGCCCAGT